>Ga0123354_10000143_pt1 | contig 55338 bp, 25 predicted proteins | sample TergutLab28metaG_2_FD_97872 | JGI IMG/M metagenome (GOLD analysis project Ga0123354, IMG submission 97872) | Labiotermes labralis P4 segment gut microbial communities from Petit-Saut dam, French Guiana - Lab288 P4 | ecosystem: Host-associated > Arthropoda: Insects > Digestive system > Gut ... | reverse complement strand
CACTGGACTAATGAAATCTTGTAGCATATTGTAGTTTCCTCAGGCCAACATCTGGGTCCGAGTTTTTCGACACATTCACGAATATTTTTCTCCTCAGAATATTTCCACTATAAAACATTTATTAATGAAAATTACTTCGAAAATTAAAATGGCAAATTCCAGGAGAACCTCTCGCGACCCGGTATAATTGATGCCAGTGCCCGGCGGTTGAGAAACACTGCATTAATCAATATGGAAATGTTATTTAAATGTACATTTGTGTAACACTAAAGGTAACAAGAATTTGCCTTCAAAAGAAAATAATGACAATTGTTAACAGTGTATTATACTTTAACACATAATTATTAGTGGGTGACAAAGAATTATCTAGAGTACCCAAAACAAATTTTATTTAAAATTTTACGGAAAACGGCTTCGATTATCCTACCCCAGCTCCATGCAAGCATCGAACAAATATATTTACTTACTTTTTCTAAAGAAGGTGGATTAGATTTTAAAATTCACTCACAGCGTGTGTTCATTGATTTTATAAGGCAGCACTGGTGACACTACAAGAGGCTCGTCAAACTCTCTGGTGCATGCCAGCCTTAGTAGGCGATATTTGACTGTGGGCAACAAAATTATACAAGTACACAGAAAGGAATAATACTCTATAAAAATATCGCGATACCGTAAATAAAATAATTGTCACACGCAAATATGTCTAAACAAATCTAAATGCGATTACCCAGCCAGGCACTAGTCTAATATCTCGCACACCATCATTCTCTTCAGAAACCTGGTATCTCTTAATAATAATAACAATAATAAAAGACAGCTATGCTTGAAACATCACACATAATACGGAAAGTACTGCAGTGTGAAGCTTGCAGCCTGAGCGGTGGGAATCACCGCTGGTTCAAGGAAGAAAAGGCCCGTGACAAGAGACATCCATATCGTATAATAATAATATTATTATTATTAACTGCAATTGGGTTGCCACCCGGTGGCAGTGGTTATTTTTCATTAACGCTGAGCATACCAACTCAATTTAAAACTTCGCGTTTGTGCCACTTTCATTATTCATAACGAAGGTGTATCTGATAGCCGCAGTCTTTCAAAGCTCTTATTTCGTTTTATGAGTGAAAAGAAATATTCACACAAAACATGTAGTACGAAACATTGCACATATTTGGCGAGCAAATTGAATAATTTTTTGAAAATGGACGTTCGAGTTACGTAGACATACAAAAGTGGCAATCTGACGTCACCGGATTTTCCTCTTAGTACTGAATCACAATGTAAATATATCGGCTCCACTTGTATGCATTCGTCCGCTGTTTCAACGTCACAATGACATGGTATGGAAAACCCGGTATATTTAATTTACATAGCAACATACGTTTAAATCGGTTTTTACATTCCGTTCTTAGCAGCCGAGTATTTTCCGGGTGATAATTGAACTGCACAGGTGAATCACGCAATTAAAATGATTTGCGTTTTTCAAAATGTACCAAATTTTCAGTCTGTATTTGTGTTTCGCAGAGCCAAAATTTATCTAAAAACTTCTTAACTGTCAGAAAATTACGTCACCGAAATCTCTCGTCCATTTATTTACACGACAAATTCGGTTATTGGTTTTGTAACATTAAAAAAAAAATGGCAGACGTCCTTGATATTGCATGTTTATGTTGCGCCAACAAAATTTTTCATTTCCAAAAGTATAATTGTTTCACTTAACAAATAATAAAATTCTTTCAACACCTTGCGCCAGGATAACAAGATAATTTTAGTGTAATACGGCAGATCGAGAATAATACAATCGAACTGACGTCTTGATCCTCGTGCATGAAGAAGATAACGAGAGGTAACGAGAGACACAACTCCTGTTGAAATGTGCTCCAGACTTATTACATTGTCATAGAAGACTTTTGGTGTGTTATATAATAAAACCTGTACATGTTACTGACAAGTTTTTTATTCATTTCCCGGCAAGGCTATTTTTAGACGCGTTCGCATAATTGCGAAAAACAACTATTAGTTTCGTCATGTCTGTCTGTCCGTCCGCAAGAAACAACTTGGATCCCAATAGATGGATTTTCATTATGTTTTATATTCACGTTTATCGAAAATCTGTCGAGAAAATTTAGGTTTAATTACAATCTGACACGAATAACGATTACTTCACATAAAGATTATGTACATTTATGATAATATCTCGTTGAATTATTCTTAGAATGAGAAATTTTACAGACACATGTTGTACAGAAAATCAAAACAATATCATTCCCTCGAGAGTCATGCCATTTATGATACGTGGAAAAATATTGTAGTGCCAGCCAGACAGGCCACAAATGACAATATAGTATAGTGCACGTGCTTTGCATGCTGGATAATTAAGGCTACAGACACACACACTCAGAATATATAATACTTATTGCTCTTCCACAGCAAAAATGGTTAAGCGAACGCGCCTGAATGTTATACACATGTTGCCAGTCTTGTTAATATCTGTCACAGCAAATATTTCATCAGGCGCAAAGCACACATGTTTGTTACATATAAATTCAAATTCCTTTGGTAAAATATGTTTCACAGAAAATTGCTTCTCCAGTAGTAATTCCTTACATAGGAATTAATTCCAAAAGTTCTTCACTTAGATACAAAACAATTGGTTACAACTGCGAATACACATTAGAAGCTGCATATTATCTTTCGCATCTGGGTTTTCAACCACAGGTTTCAACTTGACCTAAAATTTTTTTTATTCAATCCTCATCAACCCCTCAAACCGTCTGATATACAGTGCGTATGTTCAACCACTGTTTCCATGCCCCTTGTCTGACATTCTAGTAGCAGACTTGTGCCTCGCCCTAGTTTGAGACTCCAGACCCAACTGCTGACAACACACTAAACTTTTAGTTATGACAGTACAACACATCGAATGTCCTTCTTATAATAAAACCAAATAAATGCATTAATTTCTCAAATTTATTTTTGGAATAAAACTCTACATGTTTTCGACAGTTCCTCTGTCCATCATCAGAAGTTTTTCACCGTACACACAGTAATGGTATATGTCATACAGGTTTGCTGACAGCTTGCGAGCAAGCTGTCATACAGGTTTGTTGACAGCTTGCGAGCAAGCCATCAACAAACCTGTATGACGTATACCATGGTTGTGTGTACAGTGAAAAACCCCTGATGATGGACAGAGGAACTGTCCAAAACATGTAGGGTTTTATTCCAAAAATAAATTTGAGAAATGAATGCATTTATTTGGTTTCATTATAAGAATTTATCACGATGCATGGTCACCTGAACGTCAAATACATCTAATGTCCCAAAGACAGTGACAGAACTACTAAAACACCTGTACATGTAACAATCACTTTATTAATTCCAAATATTTTTTGTAATGGAAAAATAACATCTGATTCAGAAACTCCAGAAGAAACTGATGGGCAGAAACAGCAGCCAGCCAGTGTGTCTCCAATCACAGATGTGACGTCATCATTCCTACCAACTACTACACTTCAGAACACATCTACTCCAAGTTAGTGATGTAAAATATAAGCTATAACTGTCTCTTTACAAAACAACAAAATGAATCCCCAGTGCATAAAGCAGTTGTGCCTCTTTACAGCAGCATAACCATTACTTTCTTCTGATCATCAAACAAGCCATCTCCAAATGAAATATGTACAATATACACACTGTGCCAGTCCAAGATGAAGTCATTTTTTGTTTATGCAGAAGTGACTTTTACATAAGAAACATAGATAACCAAGAAAATTTGTCACCTATTTTCCAAGGATGACTATAGCTGCCTGTATGTATAAAGCAATAACAGACAAACGGCACCATTCGGGTGGCACTAACAAGTTGTTGCATTAATATATCATGTCCGCCTCCTGCCTAGGTATTTAAATAAATTAAAATCGTGCGTGTTAATCCGAACTTCAACAAAACCCTACAGCTCAAAGGACATATATAAGAGAGATGGTCGATCTTAAAATGAATTAAAGTGACAGAAATGTTGATATGATAATTACCATATACTGGTATAAGAAATGTACTGTACTTCAGCTTTCAGTAAAATCAGTTGCAGTGATCAAATGACACATGCAAAAGCTCATACACATCCTAAAAATGAATGAACTAACCAAAAATACTAAGTTTCAGTCTTTCACACAATTTTGTTACACATATGTTTATATCATAACCAGGCTGTGCATTCTGACATGACTGTGTCATCTTCATACTGGTGGGTAAACAAATTATTGGTAATGCACTGTGCTTTGATTAGTCGTAAAATAGTTAATAGCTAAATCGTGTGTCACGAAAGGTTATTAGAAACCATGAAAAATTCATATTATAATTTTTTCAGCAACAAATTAGCCAGCACTGTCATATCCTTGTGTGGCTTTTCTACCATCTATAATGACAACTGAATATACATACAGTATGCTTGTACACACACACACACACACACATACTGTCACAACATGACTGTCTAGTTCAGTTCTTGCTGTTGTGTTAAGAAAACCACAATAAACAATTAAGAAGACAATCATACTATGACAGTGTGTATGTGTATAAATATATATGTATGCATACAGAGCTACCACTTCCTTCTCCGAAAGTTAACTAAACACACAAAGGCATCAGTACAGAGCCTGCACTCACAACCAAAAGCAACACGCCACATTTTATAACATAATTTTAATAGCACCCACATATACACACACAAAATTTGTTGGTATGAGAATTGGGTTTTACTCATGCCCTCTTATTACTATGTTCATTTGGAAGAATATCAGCAGATACATTTCTTTTGTGCATATTTATAACAAATTGGACATGACTCCCACTTTTTTAACCTGTCCTGAGATCAAATCTCAGTTAAGAAAATGGCTACAATGGCTAACATTTACATGATCGACCTCACCCCCTTCAGAAGAACATCTCTGTAATAACTCAAATTAGACAATCACTAAATCCTTCCACATTCTTTGCAATTCCTTATTCATTAATCTTCCTACCAATGGACCTATTTATGGACTGTACTATTGGAAACATTAAATAAAATATAATTAATGTTACCCAAACAATAAAATAAGAACCTGTAAATGGATAAATAAAAATACTTTGGCAGGATTGCAATGACTTCGTATGAATCTACATTTTATTACACAGTACACATATATTACGATATCATGATAAATTTAGTCAGCACAAGCAGTACAGTATGGAGACAATGTAAAACCATGGCACAGCTCTTTTACAAGCATCTCCATATTTGAGACCCTCTGACATAATTAAATTCTGGATATGCAAACATGTTAGAAACACAGGTTTATAATCTACTTTACAAAGTCTATGCTCACGTAAGTTATGGGCTAGGATAGCATAGTCAGTACAGCGACTTGCTACAGGCAGGACAGTCCAGGGATCAAATCCTGGTGGGGGCAAGATTTTCCGCACCTGTCCAGACTGGCCATGGGGTCCACCCAGCCTCCTATAAGATAGGTACCGGGTCTCTTTCCCGGGGCTAAAGTGGCCAGGGTGTGGCATTGACCACCCACCCCCATCTAGCGCCAAGGTTAAAGAAAGAGTAGAGCTATACCTCTACTCCCCCTCTGGGCCTTAGTGGCCTGTTGTAGGGTGAACTTTACCTTTATGCTCATGTAAGTATCTTCTAATTTCAGGTGAAGAAGTGAAGCCTGAACATGAATTATTACAATGGATCTCACAGTTCCAACAACTCGGGAAATCCACACAACAGCATGGAAATATTTTGGACATATTATCGTCAAAAAATAACAAAATACTTGATGGTATAATCTGTGCTGCATGCCTTTCCATAACCAAAAGCCTGATACAGTACAGTAAAAATCGCACGCCACAGGAGTTTCATGAATTTTTACGTGCAATTTGTGTTGAATTGCGAATTCAAAATGAAGCAGTATGTGCTGGCCTTATTGACGTACATTTGGTAATTGAATTTCATTCAAACAATAAAAATTTCCTGTTACACACATGAATATGATGATCCTGGTAGTATGACACACACTATATTTTGAAGGAATAAGTACTTCACATCCTGCTAGGAATGCAGTAAGACACCTAATGCTTGATTATTATTGTCCAAATCAATACAATCTGTGATTAAAGATAATCACCATTACACTGGCATTCTTGATCTGTTCACATCTGTGTGGGTGACAGCAAGGAAAAAGAACAGAATCTGTCTTTTCAGTACGTCTGTTGTTATTAGGAGCTACAAAATGATAAACTTCAATCATTCACACATCCATAATTATAGCATACCCAAAGACACAACTTTTTTTTTTTTATGTTTTGCTGACCGTGCATCTCTGTATATTTTTCTTAGTAATTAACCAACTTGATGCACAAAATTTTTGTTTTACAATAAGTTTTATTTCATGCCTCTACATGTTTCGAGCACCATGTGCTCATCATCAGGAGGTCAAAATTGTATTATACGGCCTCTGGTATCATCACACCTATAGGTGTGATAATACCAGAGGCTGTATAATACAATTTTGACACCTATAGGTGTGATGATACCAGTGGCTGTATAATACAATTTTGACACCTATAGGTGTGATGATACCAGAGGCTGTATGATACAATTTTGACCTCCTTGTGATGAGCACATGGTGCTTGAAACATGTAGAGGCATGAAATAAAACTTATTGCAAAATAAAAATTTTGTGCATCAAGTTGGTTAATTACTAAGATAAACAATTTTTTTTTTTATAAAGTATTACACATTTACAAAGAAAGAGGTGCTCAACCCAATTTCCATGCTTGTTCCTGTAACTGATTACCACATTACAAATTTAACCAGCAACAATGTGGTGTTCATGCAAATTTCTTATGGGAGCAACAACAGGATTATTCAATGCAGGACCCCGAAAATTTTGAAATGATGTTATAAAATATACACTTATTGTTTATACATAGAATGAAATATACTACAATATAAAAAATCTGTATGTGGTATTATAAGTACACATGTGGAATTTGGTATGATGAGGATCAAAACTATACCTACAAATTTGACATGAGTGTTCTCTTTATGTGCTATGTGTTACAAGCCACAAATGTAGCACAGCATCTGTCTGACATGTACAGCGCACTGAAACTACATACAGCAGCAGAGTACAAAGTTGTATTAACTTACAGCATGTACTATCCACTCTCTAAGCTACACATTAGATGACTAGAAAATCGATGAAGAATTTCTAGTGGGGTGGAGACTTTTCACCCCACCAATTATACAAGCTCTGGGGCCCACCCAGCTTTCTTGGGTCTATTCCCTGATGCAAAGTGGCCAGTCACCTCCACCCACTGCCAAAAATTAAGAAAGACTGAGCTGTACCTCCACAAGAAAGCCAAGGCTCATAACTGTATATAACACTAATACTACACATGTACGAACCTCTCTACAGGTGGATGAAAACAATGAATGGCAATCAGGCAACACAAAATATTCACCACACATTTATTAACTGTAATATTCAGAATGTATGAGCTAAACATGCACTGTTCGCAGTCTTGTACATTAATGTGTTTGTTGTAGCTTTTTACATTAAGACCCATGTTTCAAAACATCTGCAAGCTGAAAATATGACACCACTGCTACTTTCTTGGATAAGATATATTTGTTAAAATCCTCAACAGAACTTAAGGAAGCTGCTGATGTTGAACAAAGTTTGGTACATGGTGGGCACAGTGTAAAAAAACCGCAACAGTTTCCTTCTGGAAAGTGAACAGTGCCCATTTATTTAAAAATACGACATGTAAGTGCATATAAGGTAATTGTACCAAAAAAAAAAAAAAGGAGCCCATCTTGGAATGAGACTGAAAATACATACAATGCGTTACAAATTGGCAATATCATGACAACAGTCCACGGTTCTTCATCCATTAGCAACTATGATAAATCAGCGCAATTTGAAGCACAATTAAAGTTTAAATTTTTAGTGTAAATTCATTATGCCAAATTTCATCACAATCTGATACTCTGCAGGTGAATGTCAGTACTGTATCTTCATAGTGCCCATAATTCCCTCTTTCCAATTTTACCACATTCATACCACCTTCCCAATCATGTCAATGATATATAAGTTATGCAGGTAAAGAAAAGTCATTAAATGCAAATGAGATGAATTGTAACATATGTACAGATGGACAAGAAACAGATATGCCAAAGGAAGTACAAAATATTCAAAATAAAACAAGATGGTTCCAACAAAAAAATTTGGAAAAGAAGAAAGTTCAGTATGTAAATTACGTGCAATCAAAATAAAAAATTTCACATATTTTCTATCACTGTGCACACTTCACAATTTTAATCTTGCACCTTACTGATATTACAGGACACACTGCTCTACATACTTGACAACACACAAGGACTGACATCTAGCCGAATCTGTGGAGTAATATTTCAAACCCATGGATGTTCTGAAGATGATGGAAGTCTGGAATGGACTGTGAATGTCAATGTTGGATCCAAACCAAAAGTCAATAGAAGTGATGTCAGCAGAGCATACACAAAGGCAAATGACTGAAATACTTCAAAGTCTGTATTTTATAAATCACCACCACCACCATTGATTAGGCTACTTAGCCTAGTACTACTTCATATCTCTTAATGTCTTTCAGTCTCCCAACTACGATTTCCGTATTATTCCATGCAGGTAGAGTTGACTAAAATGTGTTAATTTTAACTGTAAATTGCTTTTCAGTGCTTGACATATAGCAACACAACCAGTTCCACTTTCCCCTCCTGTCTAAGATGTGTTTCCCCTCCCTAGCCACTCCATTACTATTCCTCAAACTGCACTGAGCCTTCATTGTACATTAAACACAGTAAGCAGTATCACATTAGACATACAGCAGAACTATGCATTGTCTAAAACTGAAGACGATCCTAGCCCCTTATGCCAATTAAAAGGTAGATTCCCACACTTTGCTCATGTTGTCTGCATGGGTTGGGCATCCAGGACCAGTTTCTTGGCCAGCTAAGTCTTCCTGCCTAGCTCCACTAGATTTTTATTGTTTTTGTTAAGTCAAGGACAGCAACTATTCAGAAAATGACCTGTCTAGAAGAGACAAAACCAGAATCTAAATGACATTTAAATGCAAGAATCCAGAAACGGTGGACTCAGTCTGACATGACCAGGACTACTCTCTCAATATGCATAGAGTTAAATGCACTTACATCAACACAACACAGCTTTGAGGCCTAACCATTCCCACTCATTGGTTAATTCACTTTATTTCACCTTGTTCCATTTAATACAAAGGGCTTCTAAAACTGTGGCATTTTTTCCACCCACTCTCTGCAATTTGAATCCTGTGTAATTACAGTATAACATGAACCTTCTAACAGGATTATCACTTGGTATAAGGAACGTGTCATTAGTAAATGCTTATTCCAAGTGAAGATAAATTGTTGAAATATGGAAAATAATGTCTTAGGGTTCCACAGATATGAGTAGTAAACATATTTTCAGGTTTCTGAGGTTTTATCATCCAAATAACAGATATATTTTCACATTTTCAGGCTTCTGAGGCTCTGACTATCATCCACATAACAGACATTCACTACGATCCCATGTACATGCCAAATGGGAATGCAGAATGTGGTGCAATAATGTGCTGTAGAAGCGATCAAGGCAAACCAGACAGACCAGAAGCAGCAGCTGGTTACTGGGGTGATTACAGGGATTGTGACATACCATGGCAAACTGTTCAAAATACACTACAACAAATTAAGCAAAGTCATAAGGTAAACACTAGTACCTGTAATAGAAAGTTGCTTAGAAATATGAGTATTGCAGCATATTTGAACTGAAGTGACAAATAGCAATACAAAGATTTATTGCTCTAAAAGGAAACACTTGAAACACAAACTGCTAATAAAATAAAGACACTGACAACTGTGTGCCTCCAAAGTTTGAATGTAACTGTCTGCTGAAAGATGATATTCTATCAGTGTCAACGTTTAATTAATAGGGACTGCAATCCTCCCTTCCAAGTGCCCTCTGATCCTGAACTTCTGTCTTTCATGAAATGCTCCCCAAAAAGTATGCATACATGGATGATACACGGTTTCCAAGCAACTGTCTGGTATCAGTTTCAGAGTGCTGTTAGGCTGCTATCCTACAACATGACAGCAGATGATGGAAGTATTAAAGTTAATATTTACATACTTTGTTTAACAGATAAACCAAACATGTTAGAAGTACATGTTCATATGTGGTCCTCTGGATGTGACACCATGTAGTTGGTAGACATACACAAAGGTTTCAGAGGAATTTATTGCCTCCATGTTAACTTCTCCTAACTGAAGAAGGAAACAGCAGATTTCTCCAAAACAATGGCATCTCTCTAACAGACTACATGGTAACACATCACTAAAGACCAAACTCCTTATGTCACTGCGATGAAGGCATCAGAACTCCATCAACATTGTTTTTTGGTGATGCAGTCAACAATGAAATAAACAAAACACATTTTAAAATTGTGGGTTTGAATATGCTAATTATTTTCAGGGAGATTTCCAACTCTGATATTGAAGAGTACACGAATACTGTTGAATATCTCAGTACTGTTCAGTAACTAGGGTAATTCAGAAATACAGCTCAGCCCATCCAGTCTGCTCTTTATATAACTCATAAATGTTCCTAGGGTTAAACTCCTAAGCTTTTTGTGTTGTAATGCAATTTCTGCAGAACTAGCAGTCTTCTATGGCATGCAACAAGTCAAACCACAAAAAATAAACTAGGATAGGTAGCAAAAATGTGATTAAACATTCAGCGTACTCTACAAATATTAAGAAAGTATGATGCAGAGAATGTAAGTACTTCTTAAAGAAAATCCTGACATAATCTGTGTTTGTCAAAACTGTAGGACCATACTTGAATGCTTTCTGGACTGGTAGACAACAGAAAGACCAAAAAATATACCTGGAGACACACATTAGGGTAGGGAAAAAAATTATACCTCTAGTTCATTGACAATCATGTCAAATTTGTGACAAAAATTGCAAACAGACATACTAAATTTCAAATGCTAATGAAATTAAGAAAAATGGCATTAAATATCACACATATTTGTAATGAGTAGAAAAATGTTTGAAAAATTTGTTATGCAGCAAGAATTATTACTTTAGGGTACATACACACATGATATCAAACACATACACATAAACATACCCGTGTGCATAAAAACAGTGGTGTTGCTGGGGGTGCCAGTGGGGCAGCAGGTGGAGAGTGGTACACCTGCCACAGGGAACAGAATCCAAGGGGCAATAAACTTATTATTTTAAATCAAAAACCTGATTTTCTAAAGGCCCAACATATTTTAAATTATTGAGCCAAATGAAGGGAAAGCCACTAAATAATTGTGTTTTCTTTAGCTCATAATTTCTGTTAGGGTGGCCATCATGATTACTCACCCCAGGCACCAAAAAACCTAGCTACGCCACTGCAAACATAAAAAATGTTAAAAAAGTTGGAACAAGTTAGTAACAAATGATGAAGAATAGAATACTTCCTGCCAAGTACAGAATGGCAGACAATCCTGAAAGCTTTAAAGAAGTAAATGTTTTAAAGACATACCTATAAAAGACTAACGTGATCAAACTTACATTTCAGAAAATTGATTATATATACATGACTGGAGACATTGTGGATCATGGCATATGGGACACAAGTATTCCTAAGAACACTGAATCAATAAAAAAAGTACTAATGGCACTGAAAACGGAATTTCCCAATATACCAGTGTATCCAATTCTGGGAAACCATGAAGCAACTCCAACAAATACGTAAGGATTCTTTGCATTAACAAACATGTTGAATTCTGGAATACTTAAAATTCAGCATAGAAACTACAAGTTCTACAAAACCTTATGAAGCCTAATTTCCTCCACAGCTTCCAGCCTATTCGTAACAATTGTAACTATGTAACTGTGCATAATTTAGTGATCTATCTCTGTGCATACTAGCAGTGGCACAGCTAGGTTTTCTCATGCCTGCACAAGTATTCATACTTAACACCCCCAAATCACAAAACAATTAATTTCCTCTTATTCAGCTCAATAATTGAAAATCTGTTGAGCACAGACTTTTTTTTTAACATTCAAAATATTCATTATGCTGCCCCTTTGACTCTGCCACTCATGACTGCAGCACCACTCCCATCCCCTGGCCAACTCCCTGTATATTAGGTCTGGTACAACACTTTGGACACTGAGATATTTCAGAGAAGCTGCAGGCTAAGTACAAAATGAATAAGTCTTTATCAGCAAGTGCAATATTTAATGAATTATATCACATCCTGTAGCCATTCTGTCCAACTTATGGATCCATGGAATATATACACTGTGACCCCCTTTCCAAAGGAAGGGTTATGGGGAGACATGTTGGAATAACTTCATATAAGAAAAATAGGGTTACATGAAGGTGGACATTAATGACCCCACCTTCCACCATCACTTAACACACATACATTCTTGTACATTAACCTCTGAAGACTAACATGAACCTGAACTGACATACAGATTCAGTGTGGATCACATGGTAAACACACCACATCTTTGTTACAAAAATCAATCAGTAAGTACTATGAAAGGTAACAATCGTTGTTGGTTCCGAGATCCATATAAAACCCACAAATGCACTCTGCAGGCAGAATGCAGATTGTTTTAATGTTAAAGCTAGTGGTACGTATAGTAACCATTAGACTGCAAAGGGTTTGCTTGGGTAGCCAAATATTCCAACTTCCACAGCAGTTTGAGTGAGTAACTGACCACGTTTATCAATGTGTGTTTACATTTTTCAGTGCTTGGCAACCTTCTGTCCCCCCATATACTTACTGTCAACCGTGTTTAGTCAAGATTGCATTGGGCGAAAGGTTGGTGTATATGTATAAACATATACATGAAATGTTACTGTAAATGGTAGCATGTTTACAGCTCACATCATTTCTGAAAATGTATTTGCTCACCCTTTAAATTCAGCATTATTTTGTAACATATCAATATCACAAAACCAAAACTATAATACAATGCATCTGAATTACATTTGGCCCTGTGTAGGAATCACTCCACATTTGTATACAAAAGACATGTCATGTTGAGTGCTGGCCAATTGCCAGGGCAGTAGAAAGGCAGAGAGAGCTAACTCAAAGTGCACCAAACATGAAAAGCCACGTAATATGGGAGGTTATGTCACATCAATTGGTGAACAGTTACTAATGTTGAGCTTTCATCTTCATGATCAAGCAGCCCAGAAGTCCTCATTCTTCATACTGCTGGACACTGAAGATGAAGTGCCAAGACCCTTCAAGTGTTTGTAACTATTTACCAATCAAAATGGTGTAACATCCCAGAAGACTACAATCTTCAGCAACATTACTGTATGAACCTCAATGCTCAATACAACTGCTATATTGCCTTGACTTGACTGGAAAAACTTCATTGGCCATTCACACCTGACCACAAAGTTTTCAAGACATCTGCATGAAACAGCCTACTAAAAACAGCCTCATCCCTTCCACATCCTACTAAATTCATTACCACAGAACTAAACAACTCTTCATCACCCTGTTACATAAATCAATGATGTACAAACATATGCTGACGTACTAGTTTGGCACATAAGATCTGCTACCACGAACTCAGTACAAGATGATGGTAGGTTTATATTTCGGCTGCTGCACAGCTGTTCCCATTTATTTATCGATTTTTCACCATGTTTTATTACCTTCATTTCATAGAATGAACTGGATAAACCACTCACTCAGAATTCATAGCGTAGGCTATTAGAATGACACTATGTAATCTGGCTGATGGGCAACAACCAGGGACATAGTGAAAGGTGGTGAGTGGCATGACTGCCCCAGGCAGCAGAGTCCAAGAGGTCGCAAAATGAATATTTTAAACTAAAAATTTTATCTGTGTGCAATGAATTTTAAATTACCGAGACAAAGAACAATAAATTTGATATGTAATTGTAACTTTTTAATATTCGCAACTTCTGTTACAGTGGCCATTATAACTACTCACCTTAGGCACCAAAAACCTAGTTATGCCACTGGTACCAACATTTCAGAAGAACATACTGCCTCCACCTTTGTAGTAGAAGATAGAAGGCATGTTTCTTCAGAAACCACCAGACTACATGGCACCAAGTTTACTCTTACAGAAAAGTCTAAGAAACAATAAAGGAGTCCATAACTTATCATGCACAAAATGTGAAATTTCAGCAGTAGCCAGAGTATCTAAGCAGAAGAAGCATAAAATAATCATATGATTGGTTCTATAATTACATAACAGGTTTGCACCACACAACATAAGTGATGAGAAGGTTTCAACAAACTGGCTGTATGAACTGTCTGCAGAACTGTGGTCTTATTGGCTGCCACCAGAAACCAAAGAAACTATTTTGCATGGAGGATTCTACACTGTGCTGGCACGACCTGGATTTCGAATTATAGCTCTCAACAGCAACCTTGGCTACACTGAAAACTGGTAAATGGTAGCAGTTACATTATTAAAGATAAAATAACTTCTTGACTCTCTAAGCAAACACACGCCATAAAAGGAAACTACGTTCTTGCCACACAACATCAATACAAAATGCACCAACAGTATGAACATGCTATTCTAAACCTTGACATCCTGAGATTTTATGTGACCTTCAAAAAAGTTACAATGTACGACAGACACCAAATGCATCTACCAAACAAAACAAAACAAGAAAATTGAAAGTAGTTTACAAATAGTTTTAACCTGTGTTTTCACACCAACACATTTTTCAAAACAATGTTCTAACAAATAAGCAAATTTTCTTTGTCCACAACATGAACGCATGGAGGAGAGTACAGGAATAGCTCCACTCATTCTTAATCACAACACTAAGTGGTGTGGCTATAAAATAACCGGACTTAATTTTTTTCCGCTTCCCTGTAAACTTGGCAGCAATGGGCGGAGTGTGGTATTGGTTTGTGGTCTCCCCTCCATTCACAGTTACAATTTCAAGGTCGTGCAGCAAACAGTTTGTCATTAGCCTTTGCTTGAAGTGGATCGTGTTCTTGTTCTCTGTCAGAATCATGTTAAGTGTTAACGTGGAGCAACACGTCAATGTGAAATTCTGTGTGAAACTTGGAAAATCCGCTACAGAAATGTATGATTTGTGGAAGAAAGTTTATAGTGATAAGTGTCTATCTTGTACTCAAATTTTTGAGTGGTTTAAAAGGATTAAAGAGAGAAGGGAAGAGATCGGAGACGATCAGTGCCCCAGTCGTCCCAGCACATCACAAACAGATGCCAACATTGAAAAAGTCGGTGAAATTGTTCGACAAACCGTCGCCTGAGCATTCCAGCAGTTGCTAAGTTAATTAACATTGACAAGGAAACTGTTCGACAATTTTTACATAACAATTTCAACATGAAAAAAGTGTGTTCGAAGATGGCGCCGAGACTCCTCACTCCTAAACAAAAGGAAATTCGAATGAACATTTGTGCTGACATTCTTCAAAACATTGAAAAGACCCAAACCTTGTACAGAACGTAATAACGTGTGATGAATCATGGTTTTTTCAATATGACCCAGAAAGTAAGTACCAATCCATGCACTGGAAGAGCCCCAATTCACCAAGGTAAAAGAAAGCATGGCAGAGCAAATCCAACTTCAAAGCAATGATGATCGTTTCATTCGACATCCGAGGGAATGTTCACGTGGATTTGGTGCCTGAAAGTCTGAACGTTAACCAGGTCTACTATAAGGTTTTGACAAACCTTCGTGAATGGGTGAGAAGAAGACCCGAAATGTGGAAGAATGGCTCATGGGTTCTTCACCAAGACAAAGTGCCGGCACAAAACGCCCTGTCTGTCAAGACGTTTTTGACGAAGCACAAGATCACCGTGTTGGAACATCCACCGACATTTTTTTTTTTTTCCAAAGATCACGTCTACGTTAAAAGGAACCAGGTTCAAGTCCATAGATGCAGTGAAGGCAAAAGCGACGGAGCTCATGAATAAGCTATCAGAAGTTGACCAGCAGCATTGCTTCCAAAAGTGGAAGATTCGGATGGAGCGATGTAGGGATCGGGGAGGGGAGTACAATGAGGGTGACATTTCTATTGTGAAATTTTTTGAATAAAAAATGTTCTAACATCAGTCCGGTGATTTTATAGCCACACCACATAGATGCAGGTGTGAGGTCAGCACCATGCCTTTGCTGCCTTACCCCAAGACAGAACCCTGATACCCAATGTATAGGAGACTGGATGGGTCCCAGAGACGGTATGAACATTTCAGATAAGAGAAAACCCTCCTTTCCATGTTTGTATTCAACGCTGGATTGTCCTGTACACGACCTACTGATTATACTGTCTCTACTATCTCAGACATATTTTGGAACACACTATTTCACGTACACGTTGGGAAATGCATGCATATCATGAAAGCCTTGGAACCATTCATGCCTGTAGTTTAATATCTCAACAACCAAAGAATAGCACAGGGAGTGTGCAGGGCAGGAAATATTTCATTTTTGTCTACAGCAATTCTTCCTAATATTTTTTTTACCATTTTAAATATTCCGTAAGTTAAGCTAGAGATGCAGGTCTTCATGTAAAAATGTCAACAATCTTTGTCTAATTTTAACAAGAACTGGAATTGATCAACATCTCTTAACTTCCATTATCAAATTTATGAAAATATGAACGAGTTTATGATACCCTTCACACTTAAAAATAGCTAATAAATAAATACTACAGACAAATGAACTACCCTGTTAATGTACCACATTAACACAATCTAAATATTTATGATTCTTCAGTAAAGGACAAATTCAGTTCACAGAGCAGAACTCAACATGTGCTTTGTGATCATCAGTGTGTAACCAAGAGATTGTTATGAACATCCTCAAATCTTCACAGACAACCAAATAAACTCCAGGATGCACCAGAATGCTCATAAAGCATATGGACAATGCTCTCCAATTAATACTTAAAAATTTGCATTTCTTTAAAAGTAATTCAGATCTCCATCACTACTTCAACACACTCTTAAGTCAGCAGCCTTTGTAATTTATTCCAACAACTGTGTAACATCTGCCAACTGATAGGCCACCTGACAAGTGAAAATTAATTGATACCTCTGCCCACCCCATTCCATACCAAATAACTGCATTCATTTTTCCACCAAAAAAGCCCAAATACATTTAAATTAAATTTATTTTTATTCACTTGAAGAATATGCATAACATGGAAAGACTCAACTGCACATTACAATGCCAGCTGTAACTCCTTCCACAGACAGGCTGACTCACAGACATACTTCATGTTCTGTACACTACTTAAGATGACCATAGGGAAGTATCAAAAGCAGTAAAATGTTTTAAGGCTCAGTGTATTTTCAGGAACAGGCAATGCTATATCTGGCACTTTACAGGTGGTCTATTTATGATTCTAAAGACCAAGAGGACCAACTCAAGTGGCTGGCTGACACTTTACTTCAAGCTGAGAGAGATGGCGAAAAGGTTCACATACTTAGTCACATGCCATCAGGTTATGACTCGTGTCTCAAAACATGGAGCCGTGAATTTCACAAAATCATAGACAGGTGAGCAACAGACCATCAGACATGCAATGAATGAATTAAACATAAACACTGCTTAATGTGATGTACAGAGATATTCATATTTGGCAAATTTGACTTCATGGCTGTGTGCAATACCATAAAGACGTGGAATTGGCACAAACATTAATACCACGTATTCATCACTTCAAAACTGGATGTCCACAATCTGTTAATTTTATAGTCTGGCCATGATTATGTGTACAGAATCAGTTTTGATCTTCTGCTGCAGATTCAAACCCTAGTCTTCCAATATGTAAGCAGCTGCATCACTGACTTTGCCAGCACAATGATTACACAAGGGACTACAATAATTCATATTACTTGGTTATATTTTCTTAGGTTTGAAAACACAGTAACAGCTCAGTTCAACGGTCATACTCACAAAGATCACTTTTACATTTATTATGCAACTGATGAACCAACTCGTGCCAACAATGTGGCATTCAACGGTGGAAGTGTAACCCCATTCAGCAACCTGAACCCTAACTACAAGGCCTACAGCATGGACTCTGCCAATTACGTACGTATGTCAATCATATGTAAAGGAAATATAAAATAGAAAGCTTAAAGAAAATGCACAATGGGCTCTGTATATTAATGAAATTACTTACAATAATAGTAGCATATTCTTTCTGAAATACAATGAAAAGGCATAAGGTATAAATACTTTATGCAGCATGTTTTACCTGTAATAAAAATTAAACAAACATATTCATAAACTGCATGCTGAAAATGCTCAACATAAAGAACTAACAAAGAAATGGATAAAATTATATACAGCAAAATATAAAGTTGTCCTATGGTGAACTAAGCCCCGCACAATTAAGATAAAATGGACAGTGGAAGTATATTTCCACACATTCTTAACCCCAGAAACCGACAGTGGCAGCCACTCTGCTGCCAGCAATTCCTACATAGAAGGCTAATTGGGGTTCAGAGCCAGTTTGGACACTGCACAGATAAAAAAAATCCCAGCCTATCAGGAATCAAGTGCCAGTTTCCCAAGTAATTCTGCTCATGGGCTAGTCAATATACTCAGTGAGCTGTCTGAGCTCCCATATGAGTCTCTTTCTTCTAACTTTGCCTGTCACTGTTATGACAAATCACAGAGGCTGACGTACATCAGACATGTCACAAACAAGATAAGATCTGAGAGTAACTGGTCTACAAGACCCAGTCTTATCTTTCAAGTTAGTTAATGATCTTTCAGACTTCGAAACAGATGAGCTATGCACTGTTTTGGGAAGAACCATTATCAGAAATCCAGTAAACCCTTCAAAGCACAATGGTATTGCACATACCACCTGCATCATTCAAAACACCTGTGCTCTGCCCACAGACTACATTAATGGGTTTTGTATGACCGTCAAGATTACACAGCGATTGTCTGCCTAAACATAACAAACTGGTCATTATAACAGAAGTGCCAGGTCCTTTATGAGAAATAAAAACTGAATTCTTAAACAGTATTAAGATTAATGTCATGATTCAAACAACTATTCTGCAGTACACTGTAGAAGGAATTTCTTGCAGGACATCCTAGATAGTGAGACATGGATCTACAACCTAACAGAAGCAAACCTGCAAGGCAATGCAACACCAAACTGGGTTAAGCTCTACTCTTTCAAAGACACATATGGAGTGGAGTCTCTTTCCCCTACATCACTGGACATACTAGTGCAAAACATGGCCACCAATAGAAGTCTTCTAGAGCAATACTCCAGGTAAATAATTACTTTATATAGCACAAAGTACTTAAAACAATCTTTCCACTTTTACAATTGCAGCTCGACCAAGTTGGTCTCTGAATGTCGAAGAGAAGGGAGGTTCTGCAAAAAGCAGCTTTTCTAATTCTTGAGGTTTGTGGGTAAAAATTAAAATAAATGTAAGTTTAAAACAAGGGGATTGAGAATCGATTTTAAATTACAAAATAAATAGCGATGTCAATGCAAACTACAGTTATATGTGCAGTGTTCTCATAATATCCAATCAGGGAAATCTTATTCACCATTTCAATGATTCCATGACAATAAGGAATATGCAAACCGGGGGTGACCATTAATGGCATAATTTCAAAACTTCAATACCAAGTTTCAAAATTACAGTTAGACACTAATGACAGGAGAAGAGGATTTATTTTGTATTTACTCTTGCATTATTTCACAGAGCTTCAATAGCTCACATTATGTAGTGATGAATGATATTGAAGTCTTTCTGAGTATGAAACAATATTTAATACACACATGTTGTTCCTTCATTAGAATATTGTGGATTGCACTTAACACAACTATAGCAAACACCAATGGGAAGCTACACAGATGGTTACAGCTGCAAAATTCACTAGACTCACTCAGAAAGTAACAACATTGTGAAACCTAGCAGCAGAAAGCTGCTGTACTACTTCTCACTCTCAGTCTAAGCTATTCACACATAATTTCATATGGAGATTACGATATAATACAAACAACCACAGGCAAAGCACAGCCATAACAATTGCACTATCAACTGGTGTGCAGATTTACTGAATCTTACATAGACTATTTCAAAACTGTAACAGTTCTCTTATGTTCCAGATACTACTTTAAAGAAGCTGATACAGCCCTTGCAAGGGGGTGTGATACAAACTGTTTACAAGAAAAACTCTGTGAAATTGCAACAGCTGAGACAGGAAATTCTATTCAATGCAATAAATTGCAGAAAAAATTTAAAACAGCCCATGCCATTGCCGATGACAGCTTGGACTTATCAGAATTACTGAGACAGGTAATTCATTAGTTCCAAACACCCAGACTAAGTACATATAAGTTTACACAGCTGACAAAAACGAACTAAATATTTGTGTGTGTATAAAAATTATATTTTGTTTGCAATACTATGAGCAATATGATACATTAGACAAGAAGTGACCGGTTAGTAATGTTAAAAATAATCAATTTATTCAATATGATAGTGTATTTCCAGCCTGTTCACTTGACCAGTGCCTGATAAATTCGGCTAATGAAAGTTCAAATGCTAAAGAAACCATCACACCTACATCTCAGATACAAAAGTAAGCCTCAAAATGTGGAGTAACAAAACATACGACATTTAATGTTGTATCAACTGCAATGGTTGTTCAGCATCAAACCGTACAAATGGCCAATCAAGATTAGTGAAAACTGAAAAACGTGGACAGGAAATAGTCATAGCCTAGATGGCTTAAGTAAAACTACGGAAAATCTCAGTCAGAAATTCAGTGTCCCAGCTGACAATCAAACCTTGCACTTCCTGAACACAAGTCAGCAATATTACAGTGTGAGCGAAAGATGTGGCTTGAAATCCTTTGCAACTACCTCATATCAAAATTAATCTCAAGAAGAGCAACACAAATGTAACCAATAATGAATTTAACACACACCTTAAATATCAGAGAACACTTGTGAAGAAATTATCACTTCTACGTAAAAAAAAATCCCCTATACCAATATTGTCCACTTCAACATATGGAAGAAGCCAAATATCAACTGGACATGCACCTGCAGTTTGCTGAACCACCACATTCTGAGACACAGTGTAGTTGCAGAATGGGTGGATGGACATAAAGAAAGAATACTTGGCTGTTTCAAACACAGCAGTTCATTACTTTAAAACTTAACTTTCAGGCAATTCCCAAACAGAAATGTTATATAAACAAACATCCAGTTCTCAAGAGTTACAGATTTCTTAAATCTGAAGAGTGAAGAAATAAGAATGTGTATTCAGGTTAGGGGCTGTTTTGAACAGTTACTGTTCAAAACAACCCCTCAGCCTGAATATACATTCTGAAACACCTGTGAACAGGCCACAAGGCTCATATCACTTAATTATGTGTGTTTTTACACAGGCTGCAGCAATGTAATTGGTCTGGCCATTTTGAAATACCATGTGCTTACATAGAAAAAACACACCAGGATCCGTACAAAATTAATACTGATTTACAAGTAAAAGTGATACACATGTGCATATTAGCAGTGTAATCCCTGCACAGTATAATCATCATCCCTAGTATATTATTATCAGTATCAACAAAGCGAATAATGGAACACTAAAGGCATATAAGAAGACAGTAACGAACCAATGGGTTCACTTCGTTCTTAGTGTGCGATACCACCATCACTCCACACAATAGTCATCAACTGTCAGTGTTACAACTACTATCTGGGTATTCTATATGAACAATCAGAAAACAGTTTGTCAGGATAAAAAAATTCCCAAATCCAACCAGTCACATATGATGACTGAGAATGGCTCTTTCTATCAGACCTTGTTACCCAAGTATAGAAACAGCATAAGTTTTGGAAGTGCTGTGTTCTTATCAGAGTATCAGACAATGAATGAAGCCCAGAAAAGTATGAAATATCGAGTATAATATACATTGCCAGATTGATGTACTTTGTTGCTTCCAAATATAAATTTCGCATCTCCTTGTTACAACACACCAACACCATTCGTTTTCTTACTGTAGTTAAAGGTACACGTAGAGTTCACTCTAGAACAGACCATGAAGGCACTGAGCGAGAGTAGACATTACCACTACTCTTTCTTTAAACTCCGGGCTAGATTGGGGGGTGAGGGTGGGGGTGGTCAATGCCATGCCCCAGCTACTTTACTCCTGGTAAACAGACCTGGTACTCATCGTACTTGAGAATGGATAAGCCCGACAGCTGGTCTGGACAGGTGCGGAAAATCTGGCCACCACCGGGATTCAATCCCAAGGCCATTCAGCACATAGCGAGTCCCTATATTGACTTTGTTATCCCAGCCCACTGCTTACTGTAGGTTTCATAAGAAAAGTATAGGACACAGATAGGGTGTATACTGCATTTACCCATATACACGAAGACACCCATGCACAGTCTACCATTATCAGATAGATATCTAAAAAGAATGTTCTTAAATTTGAGAGGGATTACCAGGTAACCCATTTTTCAGATGAGGAAGTATGAAAAAAACCCTCATATTTTGATAAATGCAGTATATAGACTCCACACACACACACACACACAGAAATGCAAAATATAAATTATATTTACAGTATACAATCTGTAATCACAATTCAAAAAATTGTCTAGCATATCTACAAAGCTTTCTCCTCACTGTGCATAACCAGACTTTTGTGGTAACTCAATCCATGTGATGCTGGGTGATAAAAGAACCTCATCTCGTACCATTTCATCCAACAGTTTCACCTAGAGGTAAAAAGAATTATGTTTGGTATTCCATAATTTCATACAATACAACACTCTGAAACAAAACTTCTCAGTAAAAGACAAAGACTGCAGCAATACTACATACATCATATATGGTAAATGAACATTAAGTGCTCTAATTGTTTCAAAAAATAACCAACACGACACCTGTGGACTAATCTTTATTTTCAGGGGTAGTCGTCATTCATTCTCTGCATGTTTCGAGCTTTCGGGAAGCTCATCATCAGGAGTTCATTTTTCCTGTACAGTCAGCCTCTGGTATAGTGTGTAATCTTTTGCTGTAACCCTCCCGTTCTCCTACGCGTTCTGTTCCCGTCGGGAGGCTGACTGTACAGGAAAAATGAACTCCTGATGATGAGCTTCCCGAAAGCTCGAAACATGCAGAGAATGAATGACGACTACCCCTGAAAATAAAGATTAGTCCACAAGTGTCATCGTGTTGGTTATTTTTTGAAACAATTATAATGATGCACGGAACAATGAATGTAAAAATTAAGTGCTCTACTTTCTGAAATTGTCTAAACTGTAGGCCACATCTAGTTACCTGACATTCTTTATACAGAAAACACTCTGAATATTGGCAAAATAAGATGGCCTGTTTATATGCCCAGAATATGTCACAAAGCTCAACCTTTTTAACGCACACATGGCAGAATGGCATAAAAAGAAAACCTACTTTTGCAATCAGATAATGAAGCAATCTCTTATCTACAAGTCATACAACTGATATACACAAGTGGGAGACTACATTCTCACAGCAGTATAACAGTCTTTTGCAATTTGATACTATAGAGTTGCAGATGGGCTCCAATGCTTCATAGGAACCACGAAGTGAATCACAAATGATTTGATACAAAACTGATGAATCATGTGTTCAAGCATTTGCCAATCAAACAAATGTTATGAGTTGCTGCACAGAAACCCCAGTCCAGTTGTCCCACATACATGCAACTTTCCTCATCAAGTTTGGTGTACTATTTCAGATATACTACACCCCATCCATTTCTTGACCTTACAGTTTACACTGATAATCCCCTGTGATCATCCACTGCACGGTTCAAGCAGCACAGTAACAGAACAATTTTTATATAAACTTTGTTACTATTGTATCTTCCATGACTGTCACCATTCCATTTCTGCTGTAACCATAATGATACAAATCCATGTGATCCCCACACAGTCCGTAGCAAGTGCTGCATGCCCCAATTTTGATCAGCATGGTCTACCTGATGTGATTATATCATTTGTAGAAACTCAGTTACTCTACAAGGATTACAAACTGACACATGAGTTGTTAGAGCAATACAGGATAATTCTGCTTTCCCATCAAAGGATGTCAATAACATAAACTGCCATAACATAACAGACTTGTTCAAATGAGACCCATTTGGAGATTGTTCTGTGCAAAGAAGCAAGACCATTAAAAATAGCCCTCATGGGCCATGAGACAAGTATCCCATTGCCACACCAAGCAATAGGAGAACTAATTTGGCTGCTGCTGAAATCACTGCACCATGGTGGCCTTAACATCTTCATACAACCTGACTCTAAAGCCTCTGAAACCTGAAGGCCACATACACATGGACATCACATGACGAAAGAGATCTGGGCTGTATGGATGATGAACCACATGTGTCAGCACATAGACCATGTCAAGTCCCCGACAGTACAGGCATTGCTTGGATGGGCATGGTTGTGCAGCATTACATCCTTCATGAGCATGCCAAACGCTCTCCTGATCACATGTGAATGCCTTCAAGGGTTCCACACCAGCACTGTTCATTGATGGTGATTTCAAAGTCCCTCAGCACTCAGTAGGCAAAGGACTTTTGATTCAAGCTGGACAAAGATGCCAAGGCTAAAGTGGTACAGTCATTACAGCAGCAACCTAGGGAGTTATTCATGGAGGTGATCCATCCGCTGGTCTGTTGGTTGGATGACAGCCTCAATGCCCATGGGGACTATTTAGTAGCCAGAATAATCCACATACTGTTTGGACTTAAATATGCCTCTTATCACGACTTGAGAGGACATGGATGTGAAAGACAGTAACACCAAAAATTACCCAAGTCACTCTCGCTTACAATTCAAAATAGCATGTTATCTAGCCAAAGAAAACCTTGATATATTCAATATTAATAATCTCTCCTACATATGTGACAAACATAATATAACAGTTATTAAAAATTTCCTGCCATATGCCTTAAGCAGCACATTCATGAAGTGGCATACCTTACCTCAAGTGACCATCTATCCTTCATATCATTAATAATTATCACACTCATCTTACTAATTTTTATTTGGGACAAACTTCATCATAAAATATTCATAATAGTTTCTGTCTTACTTTACCCAGCAGCTTATAAAACATATCAACTGACAGAATTATGTAGCACCAACAGTCATACAACAGCATGAATATGAATGAAAATTGAAATGAATATAACAGGAAGTGGTCACAGCCTATTATAAGGTCATATGAGTATGAAAAATTTGTACTTTATTTTTCAACACAGCCAGTTGTTCTGTACTTCTGTCATAAGGACTAGCATAAAGCAAACTTAAATTTCAATAAGAAACTGCTTCAGTTATCAGGATCTCCTGGAGCATAAAATCACATGCAATATACTGCGCCTACAGAACAAACTTCATCAAAACTACCCAATCTTAGTACCTTGAAATATCCTGTAAAATCATACACATATATGCTAAAATACTAAACATGACAGAATAATAACACAGTATGTGGTACTCTTGTAAGTGAACTATACTTCACAGTCTAAGCTGAAGAGCTAAGGGATGTAATGACTGTATTTGGCTTGGTTCTAATTGAGCATCAACATCATTAAGTTAATCTTGGTTTGTCAGTACATATCCTTGTTGGAGTTTCCTTTTGTCTAACACGGATCCCTTCGCATGGCACTCCACCACTGTTCTGCAGATTTTTGCTTTGGAAGGCACTGCACTTTCAGGGAATTTTCTACAAAACTTCAATAGCTTTTCTACAGCTTATGCTTTAAAGAGTATCACATATAAATACTCTTTGTGCAGTGCAAGTTCATGTTATTTCACAACACAGTACTGTCCTATCACATGTATAAATATATTCGCCTAAGAACAACTGCACATTCACCTCAGTCCACATTGGATTAGCTAGTTTTTTCAACTTCAAACTTGACAAACTGGAGATACTGGATAATAGCGTTCAGAAAATACTGTAACACAATGTCCTCAGTCCTAAACTCAGCAAAAGTGATTTCTTATTTCTTTCTTCATTAGTTGATAAAGTTTTTTTCACCCACAGAAATATTCCAGAGAAAAGAATCCCTTCAAGCCTGGCACAGACTAAAGGGGCCCATACAACTAAGTAGTACCCTGCATTTTTCCAGTTTCTTTCCCATATACTTCACTTTTAACTCTCCACTGTTCCAGGAGATCGCCATGGTTTTATGCCATTTATGTAATATTACTTGCAAAGCAAACTTCCCCCACACATAGCAAAACAAAAAATTAAAGGTGTTGGACACAGTCACACAAATATTCCATTACATGCCACAAACTGCTCTGCAACTCGCTTGTTTGTGTAAAAAATTTCAAATCTGTCAGATTTTGTACCACACACACACACACACACACACACACACTCACACTCACCAAAACATCTCCAACCAGCCCATACTCTGTCAACATGTTTATGCAACAGCCTCTGTTGTGCAAACTGTTTGACTGTGTATTGGCCCTTCATATGTCATATGTTCAAAGGCAAGAAGCCTAACCTTTCATGGCCTGTCCACAGGCATTTTGTATGGAAAAAGCAGCTCCTAATAAACTTCCCTCAGTATTTCTGTTTAAGGCATAACACACAGCCTTCTAAGCACTGCGTAAGCTTCAAAATGACGGTTGATTTCTGTGCCACGAACACAAATAGCAAAGACTCTAAAAGTACTTGAACACAGAGATCATAATCTTGCAGATGATTTATAGAAATAATACATTCATAATTATAACGGTGCTTTGCAGTTTGACCAAGCCACCTCTTTGATTTTAAGATCCGAATGACCAACCCACTATTTATCACGTCTTTACTCCATACAAGAAAGTGTCCATATCCCATTAAAGAGTGCCAGATTTTTATTGTACAAGTCTCTTCTGACATGAAGTATGCCACATATACAACACCTCACTTTAGTTGCAGTTGCTTGCGAATCTTGTGAAACCCTAATTCCAAAGAAATTACCACTATATGAACGAAAACAAGAAACCTAGTGCAACTATCCTCCACCATCACTGTTTCCTTTGCCACTCATTTCCCCTCCAGTTGTGTACGGGACACTTGGACAAAGAAAAATTTTCAATGAACTCCATCTCACTGCTCCATCTTAACTGCTTATTCCAGAAATGTAATGATATTAAGCCACAAACACTCTGCATATATCTTTTAACATACAATCACATAATTGCCAGGCAATAAGAAAATTAATATTAACTAATCCTAAAGTTTTACCGGTCCCATTAACCCTGTGGAACTAGAATTAAATGCTTGGTGGGAGCTGCAAAAGACTGGAATTTAAAAAAGAGCTGAATAAGAAATGTCAATAAATGCCAACACCCTAACCTGACACAAGGCACTTTGAGCAGCTCACTGCATGACAGGTATACCGGACATTAGGCACCAAAGATTAAGACCTACAGCTGTAAACACCAAACCACAATGGATAGGCAGGCTTAAAAGACCTTTCATATGACAACATGGTAAGCACTGTCATACACAAGCAGAAACATTATCACAAAACTCATACTTCCATACCACTGAACATTTAAGTCTTCTACAATATTACTCCCTGTCAAATGCCAGCAGTTACTGATGTCTCAAAGGATCTAGTGTCCTCTTGTCAATGGTAATGCAGTCCACCAGCTGACATGGTAGCATACCACAAGATTAAATCTTCAGCAATTCTGATGTATGAACCTCAAATATCACATTACATAACAGTACGATGCACACAAAATTCTCCACCCGGCCAAATGTACTTACACAATCTAAAAGATGCAGTATCACAGCACCAACTTGCTAAGTATACTAAGACCTTAATAATTCCAAATGACAGCAAAATATCTTCATAGAGGGGACAACTAACATAAGGTCATGAATAAGTGGGCATCACCTTCTTGTAAGACATTGTATGCAGCTGAACATGTAAATAACATACAAGACATCCATGTTCTATCAGCCACAAATAATTTGTACAAACAGGGGGGGATTACTGACTGATTCACATCAAATATAATTTACCCATAAAAACTTCACAAACCACATGCATTAGTACTTAAACTTGAGTGAAAATAAAGTTTGGTGAACTTCAATTCTTACCTGCTTACGAATATAATGCACAAGGCGTTCCAAATTTTCAAGGTCGCTGCACTGTTGTTGAAGTAAAGTTCTCCAAACAGCCCCAGCAAGCACCTTGTCATCACTTAGCAATCCTTCATCATATCCTATCACTGCTGCTTGGAATTGATGCAACAGTTCTATAGACTGTGTTTTAAGTCCTGATGAACTTCCAGGCTGTACAACCGCATACATAAAATACATACTATTTTAACCTTTCAAACAGCAGGCTTAAAATTAAAATAACTGAATCATCACTACAGGGCAGGTATATGAATTTTGTAATACACTGTGTTCTCAGTACGTACCTCAAGTTTCTTCGCACGTGTAAGAACATCTTCCCACATGGCTTCAACTATGTTATTACGAACATAACGACCTTCCTCACCTTCAGCCATTGTTCGTACCATTAACATCCATACATGAAGCTCAGTGACCAAAAACCATGAATAAAATGTATCTGGCATCTGTAATTCTAAACATAAAAATTGTTTTTACTAGCATACATTGCAATCAGATGCATTAAACCATTAAGGTCTACATTTTTCTGAACTGAAACAACCCAGTTCCTAGTTAGAAAGACAGATTATGTCACGGACAGTTAACAAGTTAATGCCATGTCAGGAAAAAATATCTATTTATTTCCAGAACCATATGAAACCCATATACACAGCATGTACGAAATGAAAAGTTTCTGATTTCTGCAAGCATGTGATATTTAAAAATGTAAAATGATAAAACTGTGATTCCAAACATGGTATGTATCAGCAATCAGTTTCTTCATCCACAATATCAACACAGTTTTAAACAATGATATTAAAATAAATAAAAGAAGACCTATAGCTGCTTAACCCTTAACCTTTGGCACTGAATGATGCACATGCCACACTGCAGGGTGCCGAGTTCAATACCTGTGAGACGCAGCATATGTGTCTGCCAATTATGGATATCCCAGTATGGCCTTGTTGGAATTTTTAACCTTTTCCCTTTTTTTAAAAAAAGAGTTTGCACAGCAAAATTAAACCACTGAAATTAGAATCAGAGTTTTGTGGATTGCAGCACATATTTAATTCCAGTGCCAAAGGGTTAAAGATGCTGGCTGTATGTTCCATCAAAACGTCAAAAATCAGCAACCCTGATACTCAGGGCAGCATCCCCAAAATCAGTTTTCATTTACTGGTGTCAGTTAAGCAGACACCCAATGAAGGTAAGCAGATCAAGAATATGATGCAGTTAAAACTTAGAATCCCACATAAAAAGGAATGCTACTGCTATTATATTTACTCCCTAATAAGTTTTTTGTACTTAATGTACTTCAGTTCTTTGATGACGACATATGTCACTTTCTCTGTGCAAGTGATGGAGACCTACCTTCAAAGAACTTCAAGTATGAAACTTTATCTGCTACATTTTCATACAGAATATAAGAAGAAGCTTTCAATTTCTGTAACAAAAACCACCACAAAATCTGTAACATACATATTATTAACAACTTATCTGTTAAACTGACTAACAATATAACAGAAACAATGTTCAAGTGTCTCATTTCACCCTTTAATACACAACATCTAGGACAGCATACTATGAGTCGCGACCGACATCAGACAACTTGGCATTATAAAGTCTCAGCGGCCAACAGTAATCATAAAATACATGTTATAATTTACATGACAAGAAACTCAAATACTTCTTACCCATCGAGGATAATCCAGCCATCCACAACGTTTCAACATGTGTTTTATATATCCTTGTTCTGGCTGTGCAGGTACAGTAACAGCATTTTTCATCATCACAGCATGTGTATGAAGGGAAAGAATATTACAAAATTGATCACTTGCAATACCAGGCCATAACCGAGACTTCATACATATCCTTGGCAGAGCAGATCTTGAAAACTGCAATGAAGAAAATACCACCAAATCAGGATCAGCTATAATTTAATTTCCTAGTATAAAGCTGAACTTTCTAACCACAGTTCACAACATGACATAAGCAGACATTTTGGTCCATTTATCATAAAATATCTTCCTGCTAATGCAATGCGTAAGAATTAAAATAGTGTTTGCCTTGTACAACACTCCTGAATGTGGCAAGAAACTAAAAACATGTGCAATCCAGAAATGGTCCTGCAATTTTTTTCAAACAAAATTTAAATCTCCTAACCCTAACAAACTACATAAGCATATTTCTAATTTTACACAATTAACCAAAACCACACATGTACCTATAAAATCAAAACTTCATATATTACAAAAATTAAAACAAATGGATTGTTCCTTTATTTGTAAACTGTGGATTGCAGTTACCACTGACAAAAATAAGCACCCACTGAGAAGCATCACAGAGGGTCATGGCTGTAAAATTCACTATACTGACCCAAAAGAGAGAGATACTATGGCATACAATGGAAAAAAAACTGTACTACCTGCCATTCTCAGTCCTGGCATTAAGTTTGGAAACATCAGGATATCCTTATCTTTGTACCGTGCATCAATGACAATTAAAACACTTTATTATCCAACAGATGCACAAATATATAATTTGTAGACACAATTAGAATTATTTAAAAATATTTAAAATTGTTCCAACATGTTTCGGATCACATGGGATCCACCATCAGGGAGCTCTATACAGTGCTTGGCTAAAATTACAGTAATGGTTTTTTTCATATCTGTTGATATGGATGTAGTCGGTGTTATGGCAGCATATTTGCCCGTGATGCATGTGTGTACTGCACAGTCTAGAGAGGCAATGAGTGCAAATATGCTGCCATAACACCGACTACGTCCATATCAACGGACAAGATAGAACCATTACTGTAATTTTAGCCAAGCACTGTATAGAGCTCCCTGATGATGGATCCCTTGTGATCCGAAACATGCTGGAGCAATTTTAAATATTTTATAATAATTCTAATTGTATCTACAAATTATATATTTGTGCATCTGTTGGATAATAAAGTGTTTTAACCCTTATCCTGCTAACGTGGAGAATATAGTGAGCTCCTAATAATGCCAGCAGATGGCAGATGGGAATTAACTCAGCATTTAAAGGGTTAATCGTCAGGATATCCCTTTACACTATGGACTGGACAGCCTGAGGTTTGAACTCTGGCACAAGGGGTGAGATTATCTGTACCCCACCAGACCAGCCCCCAAGCCCACCAACCCTCCTGTACAATGGGTAATGGGTCTCTTTCCCAGGGGTAAAGCAACTGGGTCATGGGACTGAACACCTACTCCCTTTTAGCACCAAGGCTGAGAACTGGCAGAGCTACACTCTTCCTCCCTCTGTGCTTGCATTGGCATTTCACACAGTGACCTTTCATTATATACAGCTTTCACTCAAGATATTTTTCCCTCAAGCGAATACCATGTAAGATATACCCAAAAATAAAGTTAAACCTCTCAGCTAAATAGACCTTAAATTAATTAACATGACCTAAAGCTTCAGAAAGAGGAGTAATAGGAATTAAGACAAAACTGCAGATTGAGTAGCTTCATAATTTGCACTCTTCACCAAATAATAATAAAATAACTAAATCGAAGACTGAATGAATGTTTTCTCAAAATCCATAGGAAACATTATAAACACATACACATTTGTAGTTGCAGAGCCGAAGCAAAAATGTGAAATGTAAATCTTGGCATACATGGCAGGATGTTCTTAAGAATGTGTGAAAATATCAACTGGCTCAAAATCAGGGAGAGTAGTGACCTCTTGTGAGCATGGCAATTAACCTTCAATGGCACCATACAAGGTAAGAAATTTCTTGACTTGATAAACCACTGTACTTTTAGGTACTGCAAAAGAAGTGTCATGTATCAAAACCTGTCAATGGACTCCACGGATGTAAAAGTGAATTGTCTTCCAAAATGTAACCCTCAATATTAGATGCACTAAAGCAAAATAAAAACATCTCAACAAAATTTTGTGTGGGTCTATCAGCTCTATATTTGGTAGCTGATAAAAGTAACAGTGAACAGACATACTGACAGTGATGAAAAATCAATGGGTACCTTTCAACATTTTTATACTCGTGTAAAGAAAGAGTTCCACGAATCAAACTGCTGAAATACAATGCACGATTTGTGGTTCCAACAGCGTTATTGGTGAAAATTTCAGGTGTTCAAGAATGACATTTCGGATGAGCTTAATTGAATCCTTACTGAACTACATTAAAAAATCCCTTTTTCTAGGTTAATACAAAAAATGATTTTATGCTTATAAAGGCCCTGTCCGTGCATTTCTTTACACTGCTTACAAATACATAACGGCAAACACATAAGGAAATCATAGTAAGTTTGACCCCAATCCGTAATTGAATCCACTCAACTGCTGCATACAACGGCGCACAAGAACTTCATGTGGCATTCAGTAGCATATGCAAATTCTGCATGCAATCTGGTATACTTATGAAGGCATGTGAGCTATTTTTAGAATTAGACACTGGTTTCTTCGAAAATACTGCTAGTGAAATAAGCAAATATGTTCGGTACCTTACATGCTTGGAAAATGCGTTGACAGTGCATTATGACCTCCATAAAACTGCATTCGATCACGTAAACAATCCGTCAACAAACAAATTTATAAAACATAATTCATTAGTTTTAAAATCATTTTAAATACATGTCGAAGCCATTACAACTTTACCATGTGCCGCACCGTCTATCGGAAGAGCTCACCACGCACGCCATCTGAAAGACATTGCAGGAAACTGTGGATTGAGAGAGAACGAATCGCTTTCTTAGCAAAAATGGTGGAGTGAGGTGTGTGACAAAGGAGGGATCCACCAAAATATAGTGTCACATATGCAAAAAGTATTGGACGGAGCACATATTTACCAAATAATAAGGGTACGTCACTTACTATAGTTACGCAATCGAGTCCAGTTCTTAAACAAAAGACATGCGAAGTACGCAAAAAAGCGAGGAGAGATCAGCTTGGTTGGGAGGTGACCTTCTATTAAGGAACACACTTTCGCGTATTTGACCAAAGAAGTTGTGTGTAAACATCATATAAATAGAGTCATATATATTTCATATATTTATAATCATTTACGTTTTGCTTAACGTTATTTATTTATTTAATAGAAGAATTTAAATAGTATATTCGAATATACAATAAAACAAGACCAATCCAGATGGCTCAACACCAGCTAGCCTACAAGTATAAGGTAGCATTGTGTATACAGGGCAGTGTTCCCAGGGCGAACGCCATGGGAATGGTTGTTGTATATACTGTTAAGTACATACTAAACTGTGTGTGTATTTACTAACATAAATTATTCTGTGCAATGTTTCAGTTTATTGTATGTTCTGAAACCAGGAAGACAAGAATGGAAGCATCACATAATTTTTCCACCATTCTTTCCACAGAGCATGCACTATTACTGTCACTTGGAGTGCAGTGTTTACTGAATAAATAAAGGTTGCCTAGACAATATTAAGAAGGTAGAGTATATGTTTTTGTAGTACACCATAGACCACACAGTTTTTCATAAATATGACTACAAATACAAATAAGTTCATGATGCATCTTACATATTCTGGCCATATATTATTACATACAAATATTTATAAGGGATTATAATTATGTATATCACTGTTATTGTAACATTTAACACATATATTAACTTAAAATTACACTCTTTCAGGGACAATGGGTTCGAAATCAAATTCAAAAGCAACAAAAGGAACCAAGCAGAATGTGACTAAAGCTAATGGTGGGAAACTTCAATCTCAGGAGTCTCAAATTGAAAATGAGGCCAATGGAGATCCTCACACTGATTGTTCCATGTTGCGAAAACCAATAGACATCAGCGTGTCAAGTGTTGGTCAAGTCGTAAAAGTTTATCAGACTGGCACTACAGAGGTACGTATATTATTTATACATAATCTGTAATTAGTAACCTATAAGAATTGGTAAACATATTTGAAGGTTCACTCCTTATGTTTACTGTTTCCTTGAGTAGATAAATATGTTGGCAACCAGTAAAATAATCCTGTTTCTTTGATTATTAGTTTATTTGTTTTGTTATACTGATAAAATTCAAGCAGGAAGACGAACAATATGCCAAAACTGCCAAGAATGTAATATAGTGTATTGGTTTAGCTGACATCATTTACCGCCACGTGTTTATTTCTTTATCATATGAAGATTGCCCACTCAGCTGATCATCCACATGTATGGAACAGTAGTGGCAAGAAGTGATGGACAGTAATTGTCAGATAAAATAAGCATCCTGTATGATGCAATTATGAATTTGCATGGAAGACCATCATTTTCAGACCCCATCTTATGGTCATAGGTATTGTGCATTATTGCAGAAGTGCAGTGAAGCACACTGATGAATTGTAATTCAGACTTCATGTCCTGTACTTGTAACATATACTGCAGAGATACTGAATGCAGTTTTTAATCAAGTTAAGGTTAATGAAGTCAACCACTGTGCCTGAAAGTCTGTATTTCCCAAGAATCTGCATTGTGATGTATGTGAAATTTAGATTTTTAATTACTTGGTAATTTTAACTATTTAAATCACATTTTGAGTCACTTATTTCATGTACTTCATGGTATTACTTTTATTGTGTTGGAGGGGAGGGGGGAGTATCATTTCAAAAGTTCATGATAAAAAAATGTCATAGAGAACGTTCCTTATATCATTCCTGAGCTTTCACACTGCCTTATTTTTTGGTTACATTTGTAAGAATTGGCTTCAATTCAATAATGCATATGTACATTAAACTGTCATATTTACAGTTTCTAAAATCTTGACTTTTGAGGCATCACAGTGGCCTCTTCTTTGTTGCAGTGCATGTATCTGTTACCAACATTGTTAAAACTTGTGCTAGCCTCTAGTTAGTATAGTGTGTAAGCTTGCTATGAATTGGAATACAGCAGAATTCCTTTAATCTGGCACCCACAGAACCAGATAGTTACTATATTATCAAATATGCTGGATTATCTAACTACCATACTTTTGCTGCCAGCCTTCAGAGAATGTACACTGGTCACTTATTTTCATTTCCATCATAAAAAGGCTTAGCTTTTCCAATTATCATAAGCCAGTCACAAAGTTTGCTTCAGAATGTACTGTTGCAAACCATTTACACATCTCATTGTCCAGTTGCACTAATTTAAGTAGTTTCAATGTCTGTTGCTTGAGAAGGTTCATCACAATTTCGCTTGAGCCAAAGACAATTCTAAATTGTAATTGTCATCCTGTTTCTTTATATTATAAATAGTTGACAGTTCATTGAGGTATGAAGCCATAACCACACGTTGGCTTTCACCACACTCAGGCCTTCTAATTATTTAAAGTTCCTGAGAAATCATTAGTGTAAAATATTTCCTCTTGCCAGCAGTACCTTTTTAGTCATCTTTGGATGTTCTGAAGCCATTGTTGTAGCTTGATGGGCTCATTAAAGTCCAGATAATGCAAGATGAAGTCACCGAATCAGTTATCAATGGTGAAACTGTCAGGATTTCTGGATTATTAGTACCTGGAATTAAGGAATTTTACTGTATATGCTAATGCAGTTTTTGACGGATCTACTTTCATTTTAATTTAATTAACATTTAAGCACCAAGTTTTCATGCCCATGGTACACAGCCAGAATTTTTCATGCTACGTACGACCATTTAAATTTATGGTATGCAGCTGTTCACAGAATAAATTATATAAACTATAGTGTTAAACTTGTAAGTTTGAAATAAATGCTGGATTTTTAGGAAAGATCTGTTCACTTTTGTATAAAATGTGAAAATTAGTTATGCATCATTCTTTATTAGAGTGAATCTTTTTATACTAACTTACAATATTTTGGGGCCATTTGTTTTCATTCTTTATAAACGAACTCACACATGACTGTAGGTAGGTACCAAAAAATGTTTACTGTGACTGTACACAGCAGGTAAGTATTGTCAACTTTACAATTTATGGTCTCACATTTCCTACCTCCAGCTTATGCTTTTATAAATAGGCCTTTGTTGTTTGTCTGAAGATAGCTACACTGTGAACCATGCTATGAAACATGTAACAAGGCCTCAGACTTGGACTGGTCCTGTGGCATTGTTTTGTATGGGTGTGAAACTTGGTCTTTCACACAGGGGGATGAGGTAAGAGGGTAGTGGAGAAGACTACATAACAAGGAACTTTATGATCTGTACTCCTCATGAAATATTATTTGGGTAATCAAATCAGTAAGAACGAGATGGGGAGGGCATGTAGCTTGTATGGGAGATAGAGGTGCATACATGATTTTTATGGTAAACCTGAGGAAAAGAGAACACTTGGAAGACTGAGGCATAGATGAGAAGATAATATGGAAATGAGTCTTCAAGAAGTGGGACTGGGGCATTAACTGGCTCAGGATAGGTACAGGTGATGGGCTTTATGAATGCAGGAATGAACCTTAAGGTTCCATAAAATGCAACGAATTTCTTGACTACCTGAGGACCTGTTAGCTTCCCAAGGACTGTGCTTCTTGCAGTTAGTTAGTTAATTAACTAGCTACAGTATGCAGTGACAGAAATCTTCCTGTTTAAGGTATGAAACATGTAGTTGATGGTACTATTACAAGTGTCTACACACCTCACAAAACTAAGACAGGGTGGCTCTGAATTCCAAGAGATCAAACTTGATGAATACCCTATTTTGGAGCTTATTTTTGACCTAGAATCTGAGGGAAGTTGAAGGGACTGAACACAGGACATACAAACAGGGCCAACCATGGAATAGACGGATAAGTGTGTACAAGAATAAAACATACGACAGTTACAATATTGATGAGACTCTTGATCTGTCACGGTAGGGGAAAACTACCAGGTGAAACAAATATCAGTGGTCATGACTTCACTAGTGGAAGCAGAAAACATCTCACCATATAGGTGTGTTACAAATATTTTGCTACGTTCCTGCAATATGGGGCTGAGTAGTGTGGTGAGCACAGCATTTGAAAGACCAGCGTATGGTCTCTTAGTATGGTAAAGATTAATGCATTGCTAATATTTGCTTTGTATCAGCAGCCTTGATTTTTCTTTAATATGCCAAGTATTTGCATTGTTGCAAAATCTCAAAAGGTGGGGGATCAAATGCCAGATGTGTTCATGATATAAAATACAGATCTAAATACATTTGACTTGGTTTGATACACTTACTGATATAGTGTGTACTTAACAAGAAAATAGTTTATTTTCCTTAGGGATAAAGGAACTGGGGCATGAAGCTGACCACTCCCATCAAGTGCCAGGGTTAAGAATGGGTGGAGGTATAACTCCATTTCCTGTATGCCTTCATACCATGCAGGGGGACAGCTCTACTTTGCTGTTTACTGTAACATACCTACTGTAAACATGTATTATCAACAGTAGAGTTGTACCTTTAGGGAACAAGCATCACAGCCAATGACAGCTGCAAAAGGAAACTATGCTCAAAATTGGAGGGTGAATCTTGGTTCTTATTGGAGACCAAATATCATTAGGTGTTAAATAATGTGTATGTGCATGAATCCATGTTGCAAAGGGGGTGTACAGCTATGGTATGCGTATGACATTTGAGATATATACCATAAAATACAATTCTATATCGAAGCGTTGGACAGAAGTGTCATGGATGTTGGGGATGATGGGGCTCAAGCCTTCTCCCTTCCTGACTCCTGTTGTATTTCCCTCCATCCTACTCTGCTCTGTCAAATGTGTCATAGCATTTGACAGGAATAAAGGTTTCACATGGTTGTCACTCTGAACACCCCTGTGAGCAGAACAGCTGGACGACTTGTAGGGAATATGGGGACATCTGCTAGAGTCGAAGGCACAACAACTCATTGTTAAGTGTGGCGGGAGTCAATTCGTTTAACTTGTTTCCATGACCTAGTATAGTAATACTTTCCTCATGCGGAACACCTTTGATGTATAATGATTGAGCAGTAGAACATTTTAATTTTGTAACTACATTTAACCCTTCTGCAAGATGCTTGTGCATTTCACTTCTGTTTTGCACAGACTGTTTGAGGAACAGCAGTACTTATCTGCTGTAGGAAGATTATGGTTCCACATGCCAGTCTTACATTGGATCTCAGGGAAGGGGGGAATATGGTCATGGATCCAGTGGCAGGTTCTTGTGAAATTCTGTACAGTAGAACAGGCATTTGTGTGCAGTCTTTGGAAGTCAACAAGACATGCTAACTGGTAACTTGCCATTCCTCAACTTACAGTTTGTAAAACTGTCAGAAAGCATTGGTGTTGGAAGTACTACAAATTTCAGGTTTTGCAAGTTATTTAAACCAGTCACTAGTGTTAAGCATGTTAACTTTTGTGATGAGATGACAGAAGGATTTTTATCACCTACGATTTCCTGTCCACAGTTGGGTTCAGCAATGAAGCCATATATAATGTATAAATAAATTTATCTTGTCACATTTAAGTTTAATACCATGGGAACCAAGAACCAGGGTATTGCAGTCGGTATAGCAACTAGCTACAGGCTAGATATTCTGCAGTTTGAATCCTGTTAGGAACCAGAGATTTTCTCTTCTCCAAAAACCATTCATACTGTTTCTGGGGCCTACCCAACCTCCTATTCATTGGGTAGTGGGGTTCTTTCCTGGGGGTACAGTGGCTGGGGCATGAAGTTGACCACTCATCTCCACCCGATGCTGAGGTCCAGAATGAGTGGAGCTATACCACTGCTCTGCCTATATACCCTTATGATGTGGACAGGTACAACTTTACCATTCAGGAGTTTGGACTGGAAGTTGGTGCTGAGAACACGAAGTATGTGCTCATCTTCTGTCAACAGATTGCAGGTCAGAATTGTGACATACAGATAGCTAATAAAACCTCTGAAAATTGTGCAAGTTCAAATACTCAAGGACAGTATTGACAAATAAAAATTGCACGCATGAAAAATTCATGAGCAGAATAAACTCACGGAATGCTTGCTACTTGCAGTCCAGAATCTCTGTTCTTCCCACCTAAGGAGATACAAATTGAAATACACAAAACTATTCTGTTGCGACAAGCACGCTGTCTGTGAGTGTCTGAATTTCAAGTTTTAAATCATCTGACTGATTTTCGGAAATCTTTGTATGAACACTACTATTGGTGAATACTACAGTGTCATGCTGTCCAGTGTCCTACAGTTAGTAATAACAATGACACAGATGTTCAGAAATTTGAAGTGGGAGAAACACAAACATCACTCACACTTACATCCTGATACAATGTATAGGACAGTGGCTAGCATGAATCTGCAAGTTTTGCAGCTGTTTATTGGCTGCAGGCATGCAAAAGGGTGTGGGGAGAGATAACTGTTACTACCAGATCTGCAAGTATGTGTTTAGCTCATGGAAGTAAACATGAGTGTGACTTACCCAGTGTTTTCAGATACAGCAGTATCTGCCTTATCTAAAATGGGATGCAGTGAAGGTCAACCTTACAGGTTTATGCCAGCTACTTTAATAGACCTTGAAAAGTATGCAGTGCGTGTTAAGGTAATCATTTAGTAGAGTGTAAAATAAGATAACTTATTGAGTATGATGGAGCTAACTGACGGGTCATTCAAGCTGGGCTTGTGGGATTTGGAACTGAGATTGACCATCAACATGCCTACACATAAATGACATACTCTTTTGAAGTCAGCAGTTACAAATATAGAGACGATGCAAAACACTGAGGTTATATCAAATACATTTAACGTGTACAGAATCTGTGCTTGAGTAGAAGTACTGTATTCTTCACAAAAATAAAATGAAATGATAGTAACAATTCTGATGAACATGTAGAACTAGATACATTTTGCAACAGGGAAGTGGACTTTATGAGTTCTGCTCCAAAAGTTTGTACTGGATTAGGTTCCTATTGAATTGGACACCCAGATGGCAAAAAGGCAATGTTTGCCATTTCCACACCATGGAGACGTATTGGGAAAACAGAAGTATAGTTCCACTCATTCTTATCCTCTGCACGATACAGAGGTGAGTGGTTGATATTACACCCCAGCCACTTTACCCCAGGAAATAACCCCGGTAGAGGCTGGGTGGCCCCCCAGAGCCAGTCCAGATGTTTTGGAGAAAAGAAAAATCTGTTGTCCCTAATTCAAGCCTGTAGCCTAGTCAGTATACAGACTATAACACCTTGGCTTCTTCACCCAGATGAAATGAAGTATTAATGATTTTTGTTCCACTGTGTGTCTAAAAAAGAGTTTCTGTTTCAGGTTCGTCAATTACTGGCTTATGAGTGTGACCTGGTTTATGAATGCAAGGTGTGCCGGAACCTTTTTAGAAGCCTGGCAAACTTTGTTTCCCATAAACGTGTCTACTGCAGGGAACAGTTCAGTGACCTCAAACATGTTTTGCCTGCACATCGTATGGTAATTATCCCCTTTCTTGGTTGAATGGTGCTGCTGAATGTAGTAATAGTCCCATGTCAAGTACAGCCTCTGTCCCTGTGGCATGGCATGGTTGTGGATGGAGGAAATGGCCTCCATGCATGGAGGATAGTAGCAACAATATGTAATGAGTGGACAATCAACAAGGGGTGGTCCTTCAGCTTGGGGGTTGGGCAAGGTGCTGACATTTCCTCACTATAAGAAACTTTGATGCTGACTATTGGCTGGATGACTGGTGTTTGATCCTGAACAAGGGAACAGATTTTTCTGTTCATTGTACTCAGACTGGCTGTGCAGTGCAGTGGTTGATCGAGTTTAAGTAATCAGGGTGTGAAGGTGAGCTCTCACCTCCACCTGGCACAAAGGTTTAGATTATGTAGACTGATACCTGCAGTCCCCTACATCACAACATATATTACTATAAGGCTGTGTATGTGAGAACTTGCACACACCTGTTTATGCATATTCATTGGCATAAACTGCGGGGGTTTTTTTTCTAGTGTTGATATTTCACTACACTACTAATTTTTGTGCAGCCAGGATAGCATAGTTGGTATAGTAACTTGCTAAGGGCAGAATGGTTTGGGGTTCAAATCCCAATGGGGGTGAGATTTCCACACTGTCCAGACCAGCCCCAAGGTCCACACCCATCCTGTACAATGGGTACTGGGTCTCAAGGGTGGGGGTAAAGCAATTGGGGCATGGCATTGAGCACCCACCCCCATCTAGCCCTAAGGTTGTGCATGCATAGAGCTTTACATTTACACCCCCTCTGTCTTCGTGGCCTGTTATAGGGTGACCTTTGCCCTTTACCTGTTATTAATTTATATTTGTAATTGTTATTATATCTAAGAAAAACTGAACAGCTGAAACAGCATTTTAAGAATGATTAATAAGTGAGTGGAAACATACATGAATGGAAAATTTCCTGGTTAAAAATTAATATTGATATTGAATGGTTAAATGACATGGTTTCATGCTATCATTGTGTGCCAGTATTCTGTTACATGTTTTGTTCCCTTGCTTGATATTCTCATTCCAGTCATATTTCATTTCATTACGTGTTACAAGGTACTATAAAGTGTTACGTGTTGTCAATTTGCATTGAACATGCACTGTATTCATAGAATATGAAACTAAGCTTTTAGATCATAAAGTTCTCAGATGTGATGCTGTGTATTCTGCTAGATGAAGTACCACATCTGTCTGATACATTGGTACTGATGTACCAGACTGTACAGTATCACATCCCAGACGTGATCTTAACCCTTCTGCAGACGGCTCGGTATGTAAATTTTATTGCTTGGTTTATAAAAAACATGAGTGTTATTTGAAGAGAAAAGGTAAAATTATGACATAAATGGCAATTTGTGGAAGATAAAATATTATGTAGCATGTCTTAAAAATTTACTAAATTTCCTTGTTGCCTAAATATATAATATGAACTTCTAGGGTGTTTTTTATGTGCAATTTCATATGCCAGCACAGTTCCATTAAACGTTAATGTTCACCATTTTGAGGACCACTTATTTTATACAAGAAACTGCTTTGCCTATCCTCAGTGATGTAGAACATTTAAGTTCCTATTCTTCGTGTCACATGATTGTTAAATGTACCACTGCAGGTAGAAGACAGCACAACTGTCATTCAACCAGAGCCAGTTCCACCTGGTACAACAGAGACTTGGGTGACAAATGATGCAACCCCTGACCCATTAGGTGATGACAGTGATGATCGATCGGCACTTCACATAGAAACATCAGTTCCTCCTATTGCTACTTATTCTAAACCTAAAAGAGATCTGAGCAATATAATAGAGAGATTATCTCAGAAGAGAGAAATTAAGAGTGTTGCAGAAACAGGTGGCCATATTTCAGCATCAAAGTTCTATGAAACTGTAAGTGAAGATGTTGCAGCGCAAAGAGGCACCCGTAAAGAACATGTAATATGCCTAGAAGGTATTGAAAATACAAAGCTTGGGGTGTTTCAAACTGTGCTTCCATCCAGTTCTCCAGTACAAATGGATAACATTGATCTCATGAAGGCCCAGGTAAGGACTGTTCAAGTATCCTATGGTTACACAAGACTCAGACCTTAGTGAGCTCATTTGGTATAGTGACTAGGCTGTGTGGTGGACAACCAAGGTATCATGGTTCAATTCCAGCAGGGGCAAGAGATTTTTCTTTTCTCCAAAATATCCAGAATTTGCTGTAGGCCACACCAGCCTCTTATACATTTGATGTGGAATGTAAGGTGTCCAAGGTATGAATCTGGCCACTTGTGTAAATGTAGAGTGAACGCTAAGAATGAGTGGACCTGTCCCACCACTCTCCCATTTGCCATAATGGAGGGGGACACAAATCCCAGGTGTCAGGTCATTGGGGCAAGTAAATTTGGTACATTGGTGCCTAATGTTTGTGGGTACTCAGTATTGCCTTTGCTTTGTGTCACCCTTTGGCACCTAGAATTTTGAAGTAGCATCTAGATGGTTGGAAAATTTTTGCATCCCTGCCTTCATGGCATGCACAGACATGACTTTACATTTAGCTTTTGAAGCTTACACAGTCACTGAAAGTGACCAGCATAAATTCTGAAATTGACTGTTGATATACAGTTCCAAACCTGTTATAATTCTGTTTACTTTCCAGAACACTAAAATTAGCACATATAGAACAGTTTTAATGGTCATTTTATGTGGTTGTTAACCACAGTTTCTTTAACCCTTCAAGCCAGTTGGACACATGTACATTTATCAGCAGCTTACCCTGCTGGCAATTTTACCTGTATAGATTGTTCCTAATGGTCAGGAGCCATATTTAAATACTGCCTGGTAAAAGACTGAGCCCAATTTAAATCAAAGCTTGAAGGGTTAAGGGAATAGCATAGATTAAAAATGTTTTCAAAACTTTGCACTCAGAAAAGTGATTAGGCATGAGAGGGATAAAGTATAATGAAAAATTTAGGGTATGACATAATGTGGAACTTCATTACTTATACATGTAACTTAATATCATCAATAGAAGAGAAATTGTGGATGTTATAATGGGCAGGACATGCGTTCAGATAGGGGGGATAAGAAGTGTATACAGACTTTTCATGAGGAAATCTCTTAGAAAGTTGCCATTTAGGTAAACATGCAGGGGAGAATAACTTCAGGCAATCTTAGGAAGCTGGTTGTGAGGATGAGAAGTGATGTAACTAGCTCCAGATAATGTCCATCATTGGACTTTGTTATTACTGGTGCTGAATCTTCAGGCTTTTATACCAAAGATTTCATCATCATCATCATCATCATTGTTGTCTTTGTCATTGCTATTGCCATTGTTTTGTAATTTTTTTATACTGGTTACATGCAGTGGAGTTGAATCTGCCAGTTGTATTACCAAACTGTTCCATAGATAATAAGGGAGCCTGACAATGCATACATAATTTTGGTGAAGAAAAGTACCTCAAAAGTAGTCATTTGGCAGGTTTGAAAAGCACTGGAAGACTAACATTTAGAAAGATGTTGTACAGGTGAGGGGGATTAAGATAGGCAAAACTGGTTGAGGATCATGTCCAGGAGCAGAGCGTTTCTGAACCAGTGGTCGACAGTATAATATGTGCAAATTATACCTAGCATCATGTCTGTTTATATTTTGGTACACGTGGAAGAGCATACTGTTTTATGACTTGAATTTTTCTGTTTTTGATCCTCATTTTTATAACTGTATAAGGTAAATGAATTGCAATTACAATTATTTTTTATTACATGAAAACAGATTATGTCTATCATTTTTAGACGCATTTGCAAAATTGAAGAAAGTGCCTGTTAGCTTCATCATGTCTGTCTGTCTGTGATTCCACTTGTAACAAATCTGCTCCCACTGGATGGATTTTCATGAAATCTGATATTTGAGTTTTTTTTTTTTTAAATCTGCGAAGCAAATTCAAGTTTCATTAAAATCTAACAAGAGTAGCTAGTTTACATGAAGACCAACATACACTGTGATCATATCTCGCTTAGTTCTTTTTAGAATAAGAAATATTTCAGACAAAAGTTTTAGAGAAAATCAAAACACATTTTACATTCAATAACTCTTTTTCTCAAAACCATGCCATATGAGATAATGTGGAAAAATATGGTAGAGCCAGACAGGCCAGAGATGACAATATGGTGCATGCACATTGCATGCTGGATACATAAGCCTACAAACACACACTCAGAATATGTAATACTTGCTGCTTTTTCTCTGTAACATGGTTGCATGAACGCATCTCAGGGTTATGTTACACATACATTGCATGTCTTGTAAATTCCTTAATATTATGTCCTCTATAATTTTTTCAGAATTCATTACCCTACTCATCTCATTTGGTGTTAAAAAGAAGACTGGAAGATGTGTACTCCTTAACGCAGTATACAGAATTACCAGCAGCATTGCTTTGAAGTTTATTAACCTTACTGAAAATTATATAATTACGTGCAAACTAGTGAGTCTTCCTTGTCAAATATTGGACCTTCATTTGCAGGCTTTTAAATCTGAGTGGCTTGCTCGTGGCCAGCACAGTGTTCTATTTAAATGGCAGCTTCTGCATTTGGTCATTTTATAAGTTTCATTTAATACATCGCTGTACTAAATAGTTCAAACAAAAATCAGAGCATTAATAAATGAATTTATCCGTATTCAGATTTCTTAAACAATCTGCATATTTATGGATATCTTGGTTCATAAACCTTTATTTTTAATTTGTTCGTTTTCATGTATATCTTGTTGTTTTAGACATCTTTGTTGAGGTAATATTGACACTTCCTGACTCATGCAATAGTTATGTTCTAAAATGTCGTTCACAATTCTGATGATGCACAAGTCAGAACTGAGTATACATATGGTGAACCATATATGTATGTACAAGGGAGTGCAGTTGAAATCCAAACTGTGACACACTGTAATCTGATTGGCTGCAGCATTACTGCCCCACCACCTGCATTATTGCCCAGCAGTATTCTTCTGCCACCGTCATCTCAATCCACTTTCATTCTCTCAAGGAAAAATTTGGCCTGCATTTCAAAAATGTTATTATTTCATAAATTTTTACTTTTCTAAACTGCGTAAGTCATAGTTGATGAAGTCATTAATGTCTGTATACAGATGTAACACACCCTCATACAACACTTAATGAACTGCATATGAATAGAAGAACTGGGTGTCATGAATGTAAGTAATTTATTTCTTACAGGTCGTGGAGCTTCATAACATGATGTCTTCTAATGAAGCAACCCTGGGTCCAGATGGACAGATAGAAAAGTTGAATATTGAAGGCACAACCCTTGCTAGCACACAAAACACTGGTGGAGGTGGTGCAGTAGTCAGGAAAAAAGACAGTGCACAAAATAATAAAACAGGCTCTTCCAAGGAGAATCATGTTTGCAATATATGTAAGTCTTTACATAATTCTCTGACAAACTGGAAATGACATGGATTTTAAAATTTAATTGCCATTTCCCCTTCTACTTCTATATGTCATCTTTGTGGATTAGACAATACAGTGTCTATATTGGCCTAAGAATCCCTTTTAAAATATCTTCTTGATCTTCCTCTTCCCAGTTTTAACTCTGTGTTGCAAACTTCTAGCAGAATTTGTATTACTTGGTTTCTGGGCTTATCTTACCACCAAAAATACCATACTCTCTTGTGGGGTACATAACTGGAACAGGGGAAGAAACTGAGCTGTGGGTTAATGGTACATTTGAAAGAGGAAGTTTGAGGACAGTAGTTTGGAATGTGTCTTGATAATTATGGCGTCAGCAGTCTAAAATCCCAGCGCCTTTAAATGTTTTGGTACTATGGCTCTTGGTATTCATAATTTGTAGCAGAAATCGTGAGTATTTTTTCATTTTACTGAAATTTTATTGCAGGCAATACTAGATTTTCAACTCGGAAGACACTAAATCATCATATGAAGTCCCTTCATGTGACATTCCGCATGTGTTATCCATGTCCGTGCTGTAAAAACACGTTTTGTAATACATGGAGTGTGTACAGACATCTGTACAAAGGTAAGTTCTTGGTACTTTTAACCTTTCTGTGTTTTTATCATCATCATACATTTATCATTTTTCATTCTTTATAGGTTAGTATAGTACTTTTGACTAATATTGATTACATGGACATAAGACCAGAATGCCCAGAATCGATTTTATTGTGCTCTAAAGGTGTATCAATAACACTTCACTAAATGTTAACCATCAGTTCATCTGAATTTCTGGATGAATATTTTGTCTTTCCTAAACAAGTTAGTATATGGAGTTTTCTTATTCATCAGGATCATTTCAAGTTTTGATTTTTTTTTCTGTTAAAATTACTAGTAAATTCCCATTTTTAGATTTCAGTCGTGATCAGATACATTATAACATTACAACTATGGAGTGAATTTAACATTTTAGACTGGGACCCTAGAATTTAGTTTGGATGCTGGACACCTTAAATCAAATATTATTAGCAGGAATACCATTCAAATATGTGTAAAATATCAGCTACAAAGTTAATAATTGGGTATTTTTTACATGATGTGTATCATACATTTTCAAAGGTGCCATATCCATCCATGAGCTGGATGTTCCTGCAGTAACATTTCACGTAATTGTGGGAACCTAATTTGAAACAGAAGCATAACATGATGGGACTGTTCTCTTATCTGTAATACTAGATAAAAAACTTTGTGTATATCTTACAAAAGTGTGTGAAATTAATAAAAGTTTCAATGAAAGCTAAAACTTCACCTCAGGTTGTAAGTGTGTGGTGATATTTAACTCGCATACATGGCTGCAATAAGGCCCTTAAGTCCTCTCTTCAAAAGTTGGCACAGTGACTTAAAATTTGAAGCTTTTGATTTATGGATAGTTACTCATTATGCAGAGAGTAATAACTTTTGAAGCAGAAGATGCAAAGTGAACATAGTTGTTGAAACAATAAACATATCTGTGACTTAATACTGAATTTTGAAGTCATAAATAAATGTCATTTAATGTTAACAGTGCATCGGAAGACTACTATCCAGGTGCGAAAGCTGCGTTCGCAGATTGTGAATAAAGCATTTAGGAAGGAAGTTTCTGATTATGAAAGTCAAAATTCAAATGTAAAATCAGCTGGTATTGCTGTACAGAGTGAAGCTGATAAAGCACGCACAGAACAACAAAGACTGCACCAAGAGACTCAGGTCTGTATTGAGTAAACTACAGATGAAATTGATGCAGAACAAGGGAACACCAGCATGCACATACAGTATCTGAGACTGAACCTGCAGAATGTAGCAAAATATAATGCATGCAGTGTTCTGTACTGTTGTACACTTTTAACATGAACGTGTGCCAAAACCACTGTGATTTCAAATGCTAAGCAAGAATTACCGAAGTAATAGAATGAAACTGTAAACATGCCTGGATATACAGTAATTGTTAGGACATAGATTCAGGTCATCTAAGGTGCTGTGCTGCGTTGATTCATAGATAAATACCCACACTTTAGAGGAGCTATTTACCAGGTGACATGGTGTAACACCCCAGAAGACTTGAATCTTCTGTACTACATATTACTTGCTATCACAGCAATATATAGATGACTGACTGCATAGGTATATAATAATTTTGTACATACAATTCTTTAATCAGTGTATGGAACTCAGTATTTTATTTCATTTTTACATGGAAGGCCTCTGAATGCAGGAACATCTTAATCACATCTCTGCCTGTGCATATAGAGATCAGCTGACACTAATATACCCAACAGTGTTCATTTTATGATATTACTTTTAAAAGATGACAGAAGCAGAGCCACTTTCCAGAACATTGTGTGTATTAAGTCCATGGCTTCTCAACCTGTAGCTTGCTGTCACAACGTTGCCCTTGACAGTGTTATTTTGCATGTGAAGACATTCAAAATGCGAAAACCCTTTACCCAGCAAAGCTGATATACAACACTGAAGCAATTTTGAAAACCTGCAAGCTGTTTATTTATGGAGACATAAATTACCTTACTAATTCTTTTTGCAAAAATGTCCTAAGAATAGGACAACCTAGCCAAAGTTTTGAATCACATTTTTGTACAAAATTTTCCTGATCTCAGTGATTTTTATTTTTATTACAAATGATATATAGAAAAACACAGGTAAAACTGTAACTATAATTATTTGTACACTTCTTTAATCTTTATTCTGTGTATTCAGTTACATGTTGGCCGCACACAGGCCAAATGTTGCCTGCAACACATAAAAGGTTGAGCATGCCTGCTTCAGATTGTGGACATTTTACAGTGTAATATGCTGAAAGTGATTCAACAAACCACTGTCACAACTTTTACAGGATCATAATCTGACCAGTTTAGTTTATACTGCATTAATTCCCTTGTATTTGTTACAATGTTGCATTCATCTAAAATATTTGGATTTTTATATGGTGTAATGACCAGTGTCCCGAAGATTCAGGTCTTCTGGGTTGTTACCCTGAATAGCAGGGTTATTTATTTCTGGTGTTTTGAAGGAAGGTCAAGAAGTCCTAGAAGAATTTTGACAGGGCCCCTTGACCCTTGAAGACTGTACATTACATTGAAACACTGGGAATCACTAACCCTGCTACCCAGTGTGTAGCAACCCAGAAAACTAAATCCTCAACATCGACATTTTGGAAGTTTCCATTCTCATACCAGCCCTAGCCTGCTGTCTTTAATCTGCCTGTATCCATCTGCTTAATGTCCATTATTTCAGAACCATATAAAAATTGTGGGATAGAATATTCTATAACAAGAGGAAGGTTTATAATATCATATCTGTGTTTAAGCGTCCCTAATACCTTTTAGTGCAACTACTCAGTTTCAGTGGAACTGTGTACTGAATATCAAACCTTTGGAGGCCATACCACAATCCCACTTTTTGTGCCTTGACATCAGCCAGAGCAAGAAAAAAGTTAATGCAAATTTTCAAGGTGTAGGTAGCACTGGTTTGATTTGCTGTTGGAATTGTAGTAGTGTTCAGACACAAATTTGTGAAAAATATGCAGTTTTAAGGTCATTGTTTAAGGCACTTGAAGACAATTCAACAATGTCACATGACTGTTGTATGTTTTTCAGTTTTATTCTGTGATTAATCTCCTTATTTTCCCTTGAGGATGGTTAAGTTTAACTGTCATAACTTTGGAATTGTTTGAACATGAAGGTAGTGAATTAAGGGATGAAAGGAGTGTATGGAAAAATGATGAGATTAAGAAATTTGGCGGAGAATAAGGAGGACTAGATTCGTAAAGGGGGAATATGTATTGGATTATTGGATGTGTGGTTCATTATCAGAATGTCACAGAGGTAAGTAATGGGTGTTGCAGAGATATGAATTGGATGTGCAGGTTCATTCTCAGAATGTTGCAGAGATATGTACCAAATGTGCAAGTTCTTTATCAGAATGTCATAGATGTATGTACTGGACATGCAGTTCATTCTCAGAATGTTGCAGGGATATGTTTTGGATGTTCAGGATCATTTTCAGAATATTGCAGAGACATTCAAAATAAAATCTGAAGCAGTCATCATCACACATTGATGTGCAGCTATATCTGTCCTTGTCAGTCACACCAGATACTGGATTATTCTTATTGTCTAGTTATATCATGTTGAAGCTGTTCCACTGTGCTGGCATGCCATGCAATTGTCATTATCAGGGCTAACTCATCACAAGATGACTAACCCCTATAAGCCAAATTTACACATTATATATTTTCATACAATGCCCAGGAAGTCATGCCTGAGGAAATAGCCTTGAAATTCCATACTTGTAAGTAACATACCCATCATTTTGTTTTTTGTAGGCCTGGATGAATAATTTTGAAGACGATCTTGAATTGCAAATGTGTGGAGGGTGTGGACGCCGGTTTGAGAGGCGTGCAGCACTCAATTCACATTCTCAGATCTGCCAGAAACGAATTGCTGTACAGAACAACATCAAAGCATGTCGCCCATCCACCTCATCAACCGCCACTAGCAACCGAATTACCAGCACAAAAGTGTTGCCAGTGTCAACAGATCGACAGCATCTTCCACGTACAGAAACTACCAAGAATGACATTACATGTGTTGAAAGCAGCACAAGTAGGTTGACGCTTTTATCAGGACTGTCAGAAAGTATGCAGTCAACTACAAGTGGCACAAAGAGTGTAACAACCCCTTCTTCTCCTGTGTCTCTTGACATTTCAAACCAGCTGCTTGCCACAGCTCCCAGTGCTTCATACCACCGAACTCGGCAGTGCAGTGGCAGTTGGTCTGACACCATAAAGAAAGACATTCCTGAGAAAAGAATTGAAATTCAGATCAGGAGGGACTATTGTAAGACAGGGACAGGGGCTGGAATCATGAGTTCTGTTTTGGGAGTAGGGGGCCCCTCATCCCAGCAACAGGATGATAATTCAGAAACAAATGAAAATGCCTTGTCTTATGATGATACAGAAGATGATCATGATGAAGTCAGTAATATTTCTAATGAAGACTGTGAAGATCATGGTGGGTTGTATCAGCCAACAGAACCTCCTGCATGTTTCTCTGAGAAGGACCCTCACCCGTCATATGGTAAACTCGATGGAAGTATTGGAATAGATGTGTGTAGCTTGACAGAAACTATTGAAAAAGAGACCACAAAAGGGGAGGAACAAACCATAGATGCCTCTCTTATTGATATTATTCCAGCAGTAAGAAACATAAAAGATGATGAGTCTTCCACACATTCATTGCAAGATACTGATTTGCATAATAACAGTAACCAAAGTGAGGAGAATACAAATGTTACTGACAAGAACACAACAAATTTCATGAGGTTTATTGACAAACAGAGTACATCTGTAAGTCAATTATGTGACAGAGGACAAGGACAGAACTCTGCAGGCTATGCCAGTGAGAGTGAAGTTAATGAGCTGCAAGATGAGAGGAGGAGCACACTGGATGAGAAAGGGAATGAATCTGTTCCTGTTGCCAACACCAAGAAAGAGGACCAGTTTTCTCCAATGATGGAGAATAGAATGCAAAGCATGATTAACATAAGACGTTTGCAGTGTTTACCATGTCAGAAAAAGTTTAATAAACTGACAAATCTTCGGAGGCATGTTGCTGTGCACATAGGCTGGAATCGTTACCGGTGCACTGAATGTAAATTTAAGTGCTTTTCTAAATATGACTGCGTTGCACATGTTATTAAATTGCACCTAGGAAAAGCAGAACATGACAAGGCACAGACCATGGTGGAATATATTGAAACTCAGATCAATGATTCAGAATATGATTTAAGCAAGTATAAGCCTACAGAAGAACCACGCAGAAGTCAGAATTATGAAAATGGACAACATATGGTACAGAACACTAATGTAAACCTGAATAGCAAATATAGTGCTGCATTAGAAGATGTAGAAATCACAGTAAATGACACAAATTATAACAAAATTTGTGATTGGTCACTGGAAGAATATAATGAAAGCAAAACTATAATTACTGGTACTTCTGACTGTGCCACTGGCATTGAAGCTGTTCCTAATAATATTCAAAGTTCAATGATAAAACTTAAAGATGTTGAAGAGGGTTTATATGAATGTACCGTGGAAAAAGAAAGGGCAGAAAGTGCTGTAATGCATATACCTGTTAAACAAAGCCCCATGATTACAATGGAAGACCCAAACAGTTGTGTAACAACAGTTAAGGTGAAAAGTGGATATGTAAGTGAGCCTGTTGTCAGTGACTCAGCAGCTATTTTGCAAGAAGATGAAAGAAGAAAGTACACAACATCATCAGGTATGAGACTTAGCAGAAACTTCATGAATACTGAGGGTTTGGAGCGTGAAGAGCCTGAAAGAACACCCGCAAAGAAACAGCTGACAACTACAGAATATGAGCAGAACATCAGGAATGCAATAGCACTAGGTAAGAGGCAGTAACTAATAGCACTTTCACATGCAGTACTCATTTTTACAGACTGGATGGTATGTATAATTTGAAGTGTTTTTTTAACAGTTACATGTTTTGAATAGTGAGCAGTTCTGCTATATGTTCACCTGAACATTTTCTAAAATAAGTCTAATAAAAATTCTCTTTATAAACACCAAAACAGTTTTGTTGTGCAACTGTTTGTTCTTGGTAACAATCTTTACATGACTGTGTGTTGTTTTCTGAGGTATATCACATTGACATGAAGCAACATGCTAATTTTCAGCAACCTTCTGTGAATTTGACTAAATACCAGTAGGGAGTGTACTGTTTAGATGTTAAGATGTTTAATATGCTTCCTTCTTTTATTAAAAGAGAGTCTGATAATCCTAAGAAATTTAAATTGATTTTGCAGAAATTTGTATATGAAAATTCCTTTTATTCTTTGGATGAATATTATGAACTTTAAAATAGTTAAATTTATATGTATATGATCTAAATTAGTATTTGAAAGTTTGGCACTTAAAATAGATATACATTTATGTTTCTTATTTCTTTAACTACTAATCTGTATTTTAGATGCTTGTTTCATATACAACATAACTACATGAATGTACCAATCTGTATCTGTTATGCAGTGATGTAGTAAATTATGTTTTGTCCAGTTAGTACTGTATCCTTTTAATTGATGTTATTATGTTGTTATTTGTTATTAAAATAATTTATGTTGAATCCTCATATATCGTACTAGGCCTAGTAACTAAAATTGTTGTACACTTTTATACTGACTTCACTTCTTGACTTTTTAAGCAGATATGACTATTTACATATCCATATGGATTTTGTAATCCTGTAAGGATTCATGGAACGAAAATCGATGATATGATAAGGGAAGTGTTATAGCAACCAATTTTGTTACATGTTTTCTTTTTCAGATTTGGAAAAAAATGTGTGTAAGCCAAATATGCTAAATGTGGTGTCTGAAACAAATGTGCAGAATGATCCCACACCACTATCCACAGAAGATGGCATACTGCAAGTCCAAAATCCGTCCGAGACCCAGGTACAAGAACAGACTGCATTAAGAAAGATGGTGTTAGAGGTGATTTTTGGTTCAGGCAGTAATGTCAGTCATGATTTAGAAGCTACACAGAACATGTTCAGTATGGGGGTAAATGGTGAACATCATCATTCAGAAGGATCAGCATCATCTCCAGAGCCATATGATGTAGTGGAGTCTGTTAGTTGTGATTCTACATCTCCACTTACCTCCAATAGTTCAGCAGCATCTCCAGATGATGCAGGTTTATTAATGGAAGAGTCTTCAAGTGTCGTGGGTGAGAGTAAGAGCGATCGACAAGACAAACTCAGAAATAGTGTAAGCCCTGTACTTGAAACTGAACGAAGACAAAGGCCAGTGCGAAATAGAATAAAAGTTGAACGAGAGGACTTTATCTATGACCTATCTGATAGGTGCCTGGACCCTAGGAGGGATGGAGATGATCGTAAAGTAACGAAGCGAAAACAGGAAGACCGCATACCTGATTCTGTGAAAGTGGTGTTGGAGAAAGGTAACTGCAGTGCAGAAAGCTCACGTGCTAAAGTTATACCTAAAGTGGTGTTAGTGAGAACAAATGTGGGGGAATACAGTGGTTTAAGGGTAGTTAACAAGACAGGCAGTGCCAGTAACATGATGCAGGTGTTTGACAGTAGCAGTGATAAGCATAACTCGCCAAATACCGTTGGGTATAATATATCAACAAGAAAGTCACAGCGGACATATGACTTATCACCGCACAAAATTCCAGCTGTCAGTCAGGAAAGACACGAATGAGGACTAATAAAACATGTGTACTGTAATAAAACTGTTAAAACAGGTATGGTCAGGCCAGCAGACTTTCAGGAAACATAGTGAGTAATGGAGTGAGTAATTCTCTAATATGGATGACACTTAACCTAAATAAAACAAAAATGAAATCCCCAGTTGGTGGTTCATGACATTATAAGAAAGCAGTTTTATTTAAGGAGCAATGAACAGGAAACATAGTGAGTAATGGAGTGAGTAATTCTCTAATATGGATGACAACCTAAATAAAACAAAAATGAACTCCCCAGTTGGTGGTTCATGACATTATAAGAAAGCAGTTTTATTTAAGGAGCAATGAACAGAATATCTTGTACTATTGATGTAGCAGCCCATTTTAAAAGTGACTCAATATTAGTTTATGAATCTGATATACTGTAGTGCTACGCCAGTGAACTTACATGCAGTAACCACTTTTTTAATGCCAGATATAATTTCGTATCATGTTGCTATAATTTTATGTTCTTGTTCTTGCAGTATAATACGGCATAAAGTTAATTTTGTGTCTAAATAGTGTGTATTAATCTACAACTTGTTTCGACATACAAATACAACACATTTTTCATACAAGGTGTTCACCTGTTGTACATAATGTGCTTGAAACCCCTTACGAAAATATTAAAATGATACATTCCTGTCTTGCCACATTAAAAGTTATAATTTCTCACATTTCAGGACACTGAACTGCATGACAGGCAGCACTGTGGTTTACTTGTACATTAAAATACAAAATCCACCTATCATTATTATTATTATTATAAGATATGTATGTCTCCTGTCACAGGCATTTCTTCCTGGTACTTCTCTTGAACCAGCGGTGATCCCCACCACTCAGGCTTCAAGCTTCACATTGCAGTACTTTCCGTAT
>Ga0123354_10000142_pt1 | contig 55398 bp, 38 predicted proteins | sample TergutLab28metaG_2_FD_97872 | JGI IMG/M metagenome (GOLD analysis project Ga0123354, IMG submission 97872) | Labiotermes labralis P4 segment gut microbial communities from Petit-Saut dam, French Guiana - Lab288 P4 | ecosystem: Host-associated > Arthropoda: Insects > Digestive system > Gut ... | reverse complement strand
AAAGGAGGGGAGGGGGGGGGGGGGGTGATGTCAGTTGATTTAGCTCAGTGTGACTAACAAAAACAGTAGAGCAGGCCGATGATACAGTAAATGATGTAACTGTACGGTACGTGCACTGTATCTGTTAGTAAATAGACGCGTGAATTGAATCAGTTAAGAGGAGGCAGTAAAACAGGAAAACTGTGGCAGCTGCGGTCTGATCATCATAAGTCGTCGTGCCTTGCCCATAGAAAGCGCTGCTTCACTCACCATCTTGTATCATGGCCGTTAGGTCGGTCAGCGTCAGTATCTGTGCCTTTCTGACCAGTCAAATCCCGCTCAGTTCCAGCAGAGCTGCTTGGACAAAGTCTTCAACAAATCACAGTGGCACCGTCCACCTGAGCCATCTCCCCTGCAGGTCATTGACTACATCCTATCGCCACCGAAACTGCGTGACTACACCCGTGCGTCGAGAGTTTAACTGCACGAGAGATTGGATGTGTTTCGTAATGTTGGAGAGAAACAGAAAAGGCAAAATAGTCTCGATTTATGCGAGTTGCCTTCCAGCGAATTGTTCGTTCAACGCATCCCACGTCAGTCTGAGCACACGCAAAGGTCGGCTTGTAGATTGTTGCGGGTAGAGGTACCGTTAGAAACTAAAGACCGGGACATTTTTTATTTAGGTGGCGGGGAGGGGGGCAGAAGACAGTTTGTAACCCGTCACGCTATAAAAAGTAGGACAATTTATTGATATTCTTACGACGTAATCCAGATAACAAAATTGTTCGACACAAACATGGTATAATAATAATAAGCAGAAGGAGTGGTCACCGGAAACTTTCAGAATTTTCTAGAGCATGATGGGTTTAACCGGAAGCATCGTAAGAATGGGGCAAAAAGTAGTACTATTACAAACGTGTCATATAGTACGCAAATTCCTGTGACACGCCCCTTGGATGAATTGCCTTCCCCTGACTGGGCCTGATCGCACAGACATTCTGGGTTAGGTGAAGGTTTCCCAGCCGATAGATGCTGAGAAGTTTGGCTGCGTCACTAGTGTTACAAATGATACCAGTCATGATATGGGGCAACTGGAACCATGTCAAAATCATTCAGACGATACCTGAACAACATAGGGGAAAGCACGACATCACGGAGCTACAGAAAACAGTCACACTGAGCGCTGCACACAAACTGCGGAAACTGCTGACGTGGAAGTGCAAATCATTCAACGTGGGAAAATAGCATTACATGTAGCACGAAATGTGACTACGGAATGGCTGCGACACTGCGTACGCCAAAAACATGGTTTGCTTAGATACATAATTGTAAAATCCTGCATACAGGTGATTGATGATGATAATAATAATAATGCTCAGATAGCAAATTCTGTTTTAATACTTTGTGGACCGTATCATGTGTATGCGTTTATGTTGGCCGGCAGCTAACATAAACACATGACACATACCAACTGCTGTATACGAGTATACACAGTAGTACCTCCTGATGATGAGCAGCAAGCCTGCTCGAAACATGTAGAGGTTAATTATTGAAATAGATTGAGAGTAAAATAGTGCATCCTGTTGGTTCTTATTGCGCAAACTAAATTCATATACAGATTTCCCATTACATATCTGTTCCCCATCCCCGGCAGTCTCAGTCCACACAATCTAATTACCAATCTACAGGCTTTCCTTTCCCTATGTTATTTTGTTCTTCTGTTAGTGGTTGGTTGATGGCTGTCCTGCTGCTGTGTATATTTTCTTCCATTTGCAATATCGCAGTGTCGTATTTTTATGGCTTGGAAAAACCGGGACATGTGGCTTCCCGAACAAAATTCTGCAGACCACCGAGACAGAGCTGTTTAAAGCCCATAAAACTGGGACTGTCAAGGGAGATCCATGACGAATGGTATAGTTGGTCGTGTGCCAGCCAGTTGATGTGCTGAAGCTATGAATGTAGCAGCGCTGTGCTGGCACACAGTGCCTGTGATTCAGTGTACCGTACAACTTCTTAGGTACTTTTGCACGCTGTGCAAAGTGTGACGGCAGCGTGGGTGTCACGAAACGCTTCGTTTAGTGGCGGAATTACGTAATCGTGTATGTACTGTACAGTAGCTCCCGGCCTGGGGTTCAGCTTGTAACCCCCTCTTTTTTATCTTTCAAATGGGGTGGGGGGGGGATTATTCACTGTCAGCATGAGCAGAAAAGCCGACCCTCCAAAATCGACAGTTTTCAAGTCAATTCCCCCACCCCTCCAAGGAGGCCCCGAAGTCTAGTTGATTATTCCGATCACCACCGCCCCTCCCCCCAAATTCGATTTTCGTTAAGTAACCCGCCCTCGTGTAGTGCTCAATATGAAGGACCGTAGTGGATAGTGTTAGTAGCAACTCAGAATTGTCTTGTTCTATAGTAAATATCGAGTGCAGTCAGTAGCTGTGTGTAACAACATAGTACCGTGCGGTAATTGTGTTCTGGCTTATTATTACCGATTTTCGACGTATGTTGTTATTTTTGTGGCATGAAGTGGGTTTCCAGGAACAGCTTGAGCACAAACTGTACGGGACGTAACGGTTACACTCACCACTGCTCGCTTTGCGACGGTCGACCCTGAACTACTTACGTCACAGGGACGGCGGTCACTTCTGTTCTCAAGTTGTGTTCAGTAGGCATGTCTCGAACGTACGGAACGATGCGCTGTTGCCCAATTGCTCTCTCCTTACCTGTAACCTTGGGTGTATAAATAAAATGATACGGAACTTCAAATGTCACACACACATCTAGACCACAGTGACAGGCAGGACATATCAGCGAAGCTGCAAGAAGAGTTCTGTCTGGAGGGATATGACGCCGTGTGAGAACCAGTTGGAATGACCTGCTCTCGTCATTTTGTCTGCACCGAATACGGAGACACTGCGTTCCCCGAAGCGTTATATAATAATAATAATAATTATTATTATTATTATTATTATTTACTGCAATTGGGTTGTTACCCGGTTGCAGTGGTTATTTTACATGTAAGCAAAACATGAAATTGGTTACTACTAGATTTAAGTCGGGAGGGCTACATGAGAAGAAGCATGTAGTGGCAACTTGGAATCTTGGGAACCATCTCAGCATTTGCTTATAGACACAGAGAAACCAAGAAAAACCTGTGTCGAGATGGCCAGACTACACGGCGTCACATCCCACGAGACAGTGCATTTCATAGTCACCACCGTGATACCCTAACGTCTGACCCCTGGGAAGTTGTCAGTATGTATGACCTTTTAGTAACATTCACTTGCCTAAGGCAGGGTCAGCGGACATTTTGCTTGTGTGCACCGTAGTGCTCAAGGAAGGGATTTTGGGTGCCGGAGAGAATTTTGAAATGTTCCTGGTCACTTCCTAATTGTCCGACTATGATCGCAGATCACATGATTTCCGCGCGATGAGGTGTCACACTGAGCGATTTGGGTGTAGACATTTGAGTGGCATTCATTATAAAATGGGCCAGTAATGTGGCAGAGCATGTATTTGGACGTCTTCTTGTGAGAGCGCAAGGTACAAAGTTAATGGTAGTGTAATTGTTTCAGTGCTCATGTTTCTGCCGTACGTTCTCGTGTTCTGGGTAATATAAACTTTAATAACATCCGTATTGAACTACAGCTGTAAGCAGTTTGGCCATCCGTGGTTCTTGTAATTGTACATGTGAAATTACTTGCAATTATTAAAGACGTGTTGCTGGAGTGCGACAGGTCTGATGTGCAAGTATGGCCGCCCTCGGAGTGTTTTAGACGTTGATTGTTGTTCGGCTGGCCCACAAATTTCTCATCTTTCGTGAACCCGCAAGTTCTTCATCGTGTTCACAAGAACTCGTCACTAAGCCCTGTCCTCCGCCAGATGAAGCCATCACATATCCTGATTCACAGTACCATTTACGCCCAGATCTCTCAATTTATCGTTTCACACGAGGTTCCTGATAAAAATTTTATATGGCTGTCTAATGTGTCGTTTCCTGCTCCATTGCCACACGTCTCATCGCCCTGATTCTGTCACCTTGATATGTCGTGTGGAGTGCGAGTTCTTGTAATAAAAGCCAACTAGATGCACTATTTCTCAGATTTATTTGATAAAGTACTCTACATGTTTCGGACAGGTCCACTGCCCATCAGCAGCAGTATCAGTTCTGTTGGCTGTCTGCCGGCGTGGTCCACCACGCCAGCAGACAGCCAACATAACCAGCATGACAAATAATTATTGCGTGTATACAGTGTTGAGATACTCCTGATGATGGACAGTGGACTTGTCCGAAGCATGTAGAGTACTTTACCAAATGAATCTGAGAAACAGTACATCTCGTTGGCTTTCATTATAAGAATATATCACGATGCACGGTCCTCTGAATGTCAAGAGTGCGAGATGTTGAACCGGAATAACCAATCGGTATTGTGCTTGGTGAAGGACCGGATGACCAAACATTTGTGGTGTGATCCCCTTCAGGGGTAAGAAGCTCTGTCGCCTCCCACCAGCTTCCTGTTCGCTGCATGCCGGAGGATTCTTTTCTTGGGGCATGAAGGTGACCGCTGACAGTGGTCGAGTGCGGAGGTAATGCGTGGAGGTACAGCTAAGCTTACTGCGGCTAATGCCTAATTAGGCGGAGGTACAACTTTGCCATCGGGTGCTGTTGTGTACTTGCGCCCGTAACTTTGTCGCTTTTCGTTACAAAAATTGTCAATAGCATCCCCTAAATGAGTGGTTCTTGAAGTGCCTGGCTAGGGAGGAGGCCGCGGGATTTTGCTTGTCGCCGCAGTATAAATCGGAAGGGAAATGTGTTGAATATTGGTACTGTTTCACAAGATGTGTGCGTCTGTAATAGTGTCTTAGCGCTGTGCAGACTGTGCTGATGGTAGTTATATTGCCTTTACTACTATGATATTATGGTTGTAAATAATTATTGAGTTGCCGTAAAACGTATTTTAGAGTTCAGGTATGGTTAGTGTTTGTAATTATTCGAACTTGAAATGTTACTGCGTGCTTGCGCCGTAAATGTCCGCGAGTTGGGATGATTTGGAAGAAGGAGTGGTGAGAAAAAGTGTGACTTTGTAAGGGGCCCCTGATGCCAGGTGTCCATTGTGGCTTCTGACGTTAAGCCGAGTGACGTATGTGAACGTGGCGATATGTATACGGCAAATGGCTCAGGAAATACAGTGTACTCTTATTAAATGTTTGAACTGCACTTAGGTTTGTAGTCCCAGGATAAGTGATCTCATGTTTGCGAGTTTTTATGACATGTTTACAGTCTGTCATGTTTGTCCCCACGCCGCTAATAAGAGAGCAAATTTGCATGAAGATGCCCTTCATGATGCTTCGAACTAAAATGGCAGATCGACAAGAAAGAACGCGTTTTGTGATTCGTATGCCTTTGGGGGCTGTGAGAAGTAAACGGAAATGAGAGAACGTGCTGGGTCACTACGATATGTTTGTATTTCGTAACGCATTGTGTACTGTGTGCCTGATAACTTTGTCATTGCTGCACGGCCATATTCCTTAGGCCATGCGCCATCAAAAGTGTCGCCAGATGTGTGGATATTCTGAATTAATGGTCATCTGAACAGGTATTTATTGAAAAAAGGTTCACTACGCGTTTATATTCAATTAAATGTTCAAAATGTGCCCCTTCCGTTTGGACTTGCGTTATCAGAAATTCCATATACAGTAGTAATTTCGCTCAGTTCATACACCACCATTTTCGTATACACATCTGCGCATGCGTGCACACTGTAACTCTGTGGCCACAGAATCGTACTAACGCTGGTGTAACTGTGGCGGGGAACTCCCAAAGGGCTGGCACAGTGTCACCGTACAAAAATTAAGCCCCACTCTGGAGCAAAGCTGTTCTCGAGAAGCTCGTAGTTCCTCAGCTGGTCAATTCCCCACAGCTTCGTTACCGTGTTTACAAGAGAACGCCACTTGTCCCAATTCTGGGCCCCACGAATACGTCCGCGCCCTCCCACTCCGTTTCTTACAGAACCACTTTAATATTATCTCAGCTGCCTAGAGCTGGGATAGTTAGTTTGTATAGTGGCTGGGCTGTGGTCTGGAAGATCTTTGGTGCTGTGTCCAGTAGCGGCAGAAGTCTTCTTGTCTCCAGAACGGCTAAGCTGGCTTCGGGTATCGGCGGTAAAGTGGACGTGCTCTGCAGTTGATCCCTCGCCATCTGGTGCAGAGGATAAGCATGGGTGACGCGATGCTTTTATGTGCCCCCGATACGCATAGTGGCGTGTGCAGGGACATCTTCGCCTTTCTTATCTGTGCTTCCCATCTGCCGAGGTCTTCAAATTCTCTCTCTCTCTCCTATTTCTCCCACCAGCGTGCATTTCTCTTATCGTCATTGCCTGCTTTAACTGGCCCATAAATCGGATCTGTGTTGACAGTGTGTGCAGAGCGTGGTGGATCCTGGATTCAATTGCTGTTTTATGATAGCCAAGTCCCTTTAATGACTAGGCTACGGGATGGACGATCCGGGGTGCGAAACCTGGCAGGGATAAGAGACTCTCTCTTCTCCAAAAATCCTCACCGGGTACTGGACTCGCCCAGTCTCATATTCAGTGGGTGTCGGATTTTCGCCCCGGGTTACAGCGGTCGTGTTGACCACTTACCTCCGCCAAGCTCCGCCGTAAAGAATGTGTGGAGCCTTACACTTGCTCCTCCTATATGCTTTTATGGCATGGACAGCGACACGTTTACGCTTATCTTTATTTCTAAGAACGCACTGCAACCACTCACGCTGTATAACGTTAAGCACCAAATGGTGCCCATAAAGCGTGGGTTTCATTTCCCACCTCGTTACGTGACACCGGCCATTACTGGTTTGTGTTTGGCGTCCTGCCCATCTGTGACCAGAAGAAGCCAGTGCACCTGTCTTCTGTCTGCAGGAAGCTGTTCCGTATGGCAGCAGTGAGCGGTCTCGCGTAGTGTGTCTCCTGCCTAGCATTATCTGTCGACAGCTTGGTACAAAAATACTTCAGACCCCCAAAAGGACGTGGCTATTTTTAGCAGAATTCCTGAGTGTTACCATGTCAGGCTCAGAGCCAAAGATAGGAAATACGTTAACGTAAGCACTATCACCATTTCCCCTGTTCCCTTGTCACGGCCCAGCAGGAAGTTCCGCAGGAATGGTTCAACCACTGCTTCTCAGCCTTTTTAAGTCGAAGCCCAAATTAAGCCACTCTCTTTGTCTAGCGACTTAAGGAGTCAGAAGATAAGCGTGAAATAAAAAAGCATGAATCAGCATAACGAAGTGACATTTAATGGTGTAATTGAATGAAGATAAGCAGATGCGTTTACAGACTTCCTCGTGAGCCTGAGGTCAGTAGCGTGACTTCGGTTACGGCTCCTATATCTGGAGTTAGTAAAGTGATTTGTAAATTGCCTCCCTTAGAAAAACCGGCGAAAAACGATAGTTTTTCGTCGAGAGGCTGGCAGCCCTGATAGTTGTATGCATAATTTTTATAACGTGGCGATGAACCCGAGATTACTACAGTGTCAGCACAAGTCACTATTGTTGCAAAAATACTGCTTTTAATGCCGTTGTCAGTAATTAGTACAGTCGAGATATTGTTTCGTGACACGTAGGTTGAAAAACAGTGGACTGGAAGGGCCGAGGGCCCAGGACGTGGGCGTTCGACATTGGTATTTTGGTTGGTTGGTTGGGTTTGGTTTGGTTTGGTTTGGGTTGGGTTGGTTGGTTGTGCCAGAAGCCACACCTGTTCGCTGAAACTGAGACTTGGTTTGGCTTCATACGACGCAGTTTGAAGATTTCGGCCTTGCATTGCGTACGAACGAAAGGATTAAGGCAGATATGACCCTGTTTTACGTTAATATCCGCCTAATGATATATATATATATATATATCATGTAGCAGTGTAGTGTGAATAGAGCATTGTTAACACACACACACGTGTGCGTGTGTGTGTGTTAACACTGCTCTATTCACACTACACTGCTGCATGATTCAGCCCTCAAAGGGACCAACCGCAGGGAGTGTGTACAGTGGTGTTAACATATATAGTGCGTTGGTCGGATTTTTACGTAAAATAGTGTCATCACTGCACGGATGTTGGCAGGATAAAGTTCAGAAATGGCCATTATTAATTCGCTGTTAGATTGGTATGCGTGAGAAGTTGTAAATGGTCCAAGGTGGTCCCTTCGCAGACATTTCCTGCACTGTTTGTGTTGTCCAGTGCAAAGTGTGACCAGTCTCTCCCCCCCGTATGACCTGTTTTGTCAGGGAGCTTGTTTTGATTTCTCCCTTCGTCGCCACACTCAGTTTCACATTTGCCGTGTGTTCTGAGCGGAGTCGGTATAGCTCAGGTGGTATAGTGACTAAGCTACGGACTGAATGGTTCGGGGTTCGAGGCCCAGGGTTCAACCCATCATTCTATCCAGTAGGTACCGAAAGCTTTTTCCCCAGGGGTAAAACGGCTGGAGCGTGAGGCTGACCACCTATGTAGTGCTGAGGTTAAGAGTGGGTGGAGCTAAACCTCTGCTCCCCCTGTATGTGTTCATGGCGTGGACAGGGACCTCTTTGCCTTTTCCAGCAAATACTGCGTTGTAGTCAAGGTCCGGCTGACCCGATATTTCTAATGGCATTGATCACTTCATAAAGTCGTGATTTGTGCTGGTTTGTCGTGTAATAATGCATTCTTTCGTTGGTCTGCATTTTATTATTCTTGTGGAGCATGTGTCAGGCAGCGGAGTCAGCATTGTGACTAGACCACATGCTGGACGGCCCGGGATTCGAATCCCGGCAGGAGGAAAGATTTTTCTCCGAAACGTCCAGACTGGCTCTGGGGCCCATCCAGCTTCCTGTTTAATGGGTACTTGGGGTAAAGCGGCCTGGGCTTCAAGTTGACCATTTACCTCCATCTGATGTTGAGGTTGAGTGGAGCTGTGCCTCACCTCCACTTGTATGCCTTTATGACGTTGAAGGGAAACACTTCGTATGGCTGTTCATGCCCACTCGTACTTTCCGGGTTTCTGAAATTGTAAATATATGTTGCTATTTTCCTCTCATACTCTTCGTTGAGATTATGTGTGCAGGTGTCGGTCATCCCTGCAGTAAATCCTTCTGTGACTTCTCTTATCAGCATGTTGAATCCGTTGCGGGCCCGATGAGGAACGTATCTTAGATGTTGTTCCCAGGGAGGACGGAGCTCGTAACTCTGGTTAAGATGGGGAGTCGAGCAGGCAGCACACGCTTTCAATAATCCCCAAGTAGAATATATTGGAGTTTTATTGTGCAAGATTATGGAGTAATAGCATTTACAACTAAAATGTATAAGTGACAATTCTCGCCAGTGGACTCTTCGTTACCGTTCGTACTCACTGACTGTCCTGCATCGGTCTCTGCTGCTCACAGTTCGAACTACGCAGCAGACCGCTCCCGCAGAACAAAGCAACCACTGTTACATGTTTGCCCACACACACTGGTCGCGCGGCACACTTAACGAGTCCAGTCATAAACAAAAAAGAAATGGAAGGAAATTATATTCCTCCCATGCCTGGTCTTAAGAGAGGCGAGAACTAACCATGAGTAAATTTACCTTATGACTAACATACAGTACATGTAAGAACGCCAAAAGAAAACCACAATAAAAAAAGTCAATGTGTGTCAACTACACAACAAGCAGACACTGATCAGTGACACTTGCCGCTCCTCCAGTCATGCTTAGTGCCCTTGTTTCGTGACTGTGTCGTTTCAGCTGAAGGTCATGTGAACTCAGAGTGTTCTGTGCCTTTCGTGTCACAATTCGTGCGTCGTGTAATCCCACCGAATGTTCCCAGCATGCACTGCGCTGCGTTCCCCCGACTCTACCCCGAAGAAAGAAGCAGCTTTTATTTTTCTGAAACATCATTGAATCGTTTCCAGACTACACGGTGTTACATGTAAGAAAACGCCAAATGTCACGTGGTCTCGCCACTGGGATTTCAGGACATTAGTGTTTATGGTGTGCAGCACACCAGTGCGCGTGATTTCTGTACTTTGAAGATTCGGGGCCTGCGGGCTATGACGCCTTGTATACTGTAGTTACCGACGTTTCAGAGCGTGTTAGTGCGACAGACTGGCATTTTGTTCGTTGTTGGAGAGGATCTGAAGGACCTGAAAAGTTTCTGACAGATTTCTGTATATAAATCTGTGCGTGCAGTAGATATAGCCTTTGTTTTAATATTGTGGCATTCAAAATGCGCGCACTAACATGTAGCTGACATGCCTGCACAGATACGCCACTGAAAAGAGGCGCGCGAAGTTTGGTTGTTGAGACCGTAGGAACTCAGCGAACCGCCTCAACGGCAGTAACGCTCCTGAGTAATATTCTGGAGCTGATCGTTTCACTTCTCGACTGGGACCCCACCATTTTGACAGGTTTGTCGTCACTCCCTCGCCCGTTCTTCCAGGCCCGGGTTCGGCCCCATGTCAGTCCGCGTGAGATTCGTGGAGGGCAGAGTGGCACTGGGACGGGGTTTCTCCTCACTTCGATTACTTTGGCTTTCCATTGTTAGTAACCTGTCGAAAAAGCACTTGGCTTTCGCCGACGACCTATAATCTTAGCATTTGACGGAGTCGTTAAACCCCCCCCCGCAGTCTGCCAGTCAGTGGACTCCGTCGCTGACTGAAAGGTAAGTCAGCTGATAATGTTGAGCGACGCCCTTCTCAGACTGTACGTAAGTCCGTTATGTGTGTGCTGACGTCATGCAGCTGGATTTACGTTTTGCTGTGTGATGTAACCCCGGTTTGGGCGCCCCCTCATGGTTCCATTTTGGGTTGGTATTTACTGGCCGCCAGGTGTGGTTGTCTGTTCGTACGGTGCGTGTACATTTGTTCTATAGAGCAGCTGGTGTCATCTTTTGTTCGTTTATGGAATGTAGGCTGTTGCCGCGTCAAACGTGTGTTCGTGTGACCTTGGTTTCCCCACTCTGTAAATGCCCTATTGATGTCAAATAAGCACGTATTTTGAAGCAGACATTTGCGGTTGTCAACCACACGTAAGCGTTGTTTATCCTGAGCGGAAATAAACGTATTGCGCAACCAAACAAGACTTTTCTCTTACCCTTTAAAGACTAACAGTAGTCTGAATTATATTTAAAAATTCAGTTCGTCCCGCGCAGTAAACACACTCCGTCTGGGTTATAAGAGGGTAGTTTTCCCAGTCCATGCTAGTCCCAGTCGCCTCCCGGCCCCTTTACCCACGGGGAAAGAGTCCCTCATACCCATTCAGTGGAAGTTGGGTGGACCCCAGAGCCGGTTTGGGCGTTTTGGATAAGAGAAAGCTTTTACCCCCTACCGGGTTTGGAGCCCCGGACCCTTCAGCCAGTACTCTAGTCTCTGTACCGACTGGGCTACCGGCTGCCGTCGGTTATAAAGCCAGTGAGAGTGTTGGAGGGAAATAATAGCTGTTCTGAGATCCGCATAAACCCGAAGTACAGTCTGTAGTTGTCGACGGGTGTTCAGCTGTGCCACTGTCTGCTGCTCAACAAAGCATCTGCCCTGAAGTTGGACGCAGCGTGTTGCTTATGATCGTCGGTGCTCGCCCGCCGAACTGTTGTCACATCCGTCAACTGCACACCAAACTGATATCCCCAGACCTTACTTGTAACGATAACGCAGGCACCTGTGCTGTATTGTCATAAGAAATGGCGCGTGTTGACGCCGGTAGTGACGTCGACCGATACGGTAATTCAGTTGCAAGGGAAGGGACCGCCGGACTGGTGTGGCGCACTGTTCTGGCGTTGTGGTCTGGTGTGATGCACTGTTCTGGCGTTTGGACGAACGCTTGAGGAATAGCACGCAAAGTAGGTGTATTGGGCGAGCTCCCAGATGCGAAACGGGGGTGGCAGCAGACAGGAACGTAACCGTGTTCTTGTTACCGCTGGGGCACGTGCTTACGTACGACTGTTCAGTGTCGCGGGAGTGTGGCTCAAAATGTGTATACAATGCACTGACAGCGAGCTGTCTTTGTTGAGTTAGTGGCGACGATCGTGCCGTATGGCGTCACTATCTCCGTGTTTTCTGAATTTTCAATAGACGTGCCCCATCGTCTGTGGGGCGACCAGCTTCGTGGAACATTCTTTCGAGAAGTCGACAGTTCCTCAGCTAATCTAGAAATTCCCCGTATTCTGTGGAACTGGACAGTTCATTGTCGTGTTCACAAGAGCCAACTCCCGACCCTGAGTCAGATCAATCCAGTCCACTGCCCCCCCCCCCCCATTGTATTTTTTTTAAGTGCCAATAGCGACTCAATTCTTTGTCTCATATTACTGTAATAGTGTAATATGAACATAACCAGAGCAATGCACTTTATCCATTCCTTTAGCGGATCCTTCCTATCAGTTTGACAGTACACGTTAACATTCTGTGCGTGCTATCTGGAGTGACCCTGGTTCACAACCGCCGCTGTAGTGCTACGCTGTCCTCATTGCTTCATCCAGTATCCATCCTGTTCGAGGATTTTGAGGCAAAACAGTAACAAGGTCGCGACCTTCCACGCCTGTGCAGTTTTCTTATCTACCCTGTCGTTGGCGGTACATAATATGACCTTACCGCGGACAAAGCATAGTGTTAAACGGGCAAGTCTGGCCCAGTGTTAGTATGTGTAAGCTTTTCTTTGCACTTCGCCTTGGGCTTCTTTAGCATAGTGCATATCCTGTGTACTACATGCTCGGAGGTTGAAAGAAAACTTAAAGAGATTATTTTCCTAAAGAGCATCGCCAGTTGTAATTGACACACTGACAGGACAAACGGGTGATGCCTGTGCTACTAAACTGATGGTTTATTTGAAACGGGAAAATTACGCAACGGAAGTAGTGTTTTTAACTCAGGAGAATGGCTTTGACCTTGACTGGTTGCGCCTGGCCACTAAGTGAGGATCCAAGTCTTCTGGGATTTGACGCTGTGTCGGCGTTAGGAGTTCCCGACGTTTCGAAATGTGGTTATGCTTTCATCTTAAGGGTGAAGTAGTACGGGAAGATGTTTTGGGCTGCTTGACCCTGTGTGCTTCTCACGCAGCCCGCTCTATTTAAATTTACAAACATTTAATAAATTCGTGTTTTAAGCCAGTAATTATCAGCATTAGAACGTCTTTTGAAGGACAAGCGCGTGAAACGAACTTCAGCACAAAGCTGTAGCTATACCTCTCTCCCGCTTGCCGCCCCTCAACCCACAGACTCGGTCTTCCACGTCTTACACAGCTTTCCCTTGTACGATGCTCCTACAGCCTGAAGCGCTAAACTTATGTCTCTGATCTCAGTTGTCGGCCCGTTGCTGGCTTATGATTGGGCTAATAGTATCAGATTTCAGGACGAAGCTTGGAAAATGTTGCATGTAGCTTCATGTTGTGGCGATAATTCGATTATTTTGCCCATATGTATACGTGTTTACATATTTCGTTTGGTTTTGTTTGTATCGTCGTTCAGCAAGTGTTGCCACGCTGTTGTTCTTATCTGATACGATACCTGTTTTGTGAGGAAATGTATAATCGACGAATGTTGTATTTCATTCCGGCTTATCACTGGAAGGCACCTGGCAATGATGTGGCTTGTGCGTCGCTAGTGTGTCAGTTTCAGCACTGGAGAGCCATCTAGTGTTCGCTCTCGGAACTAAAGTATTGACTCGTTCAACCATTGTGCTAGGAGTGGTATTGACGTATGCAGACTGCTCTTTCAGCATTACTTTTACTCTCATAAAATTAAATTAAGCATCGAGTATGTGGTGATTGAATTTTTATCCCAGGTTGTAGCCTGATCACCTCAATGCTGGTATGAAACACTCATGGCCGGAATCGTTCGCCGTGATCAGGGAGGATAGCTGACTCCTTTCCCGCTAAATCTCGCCATGTTTGTCCTCGTCTTTGTCGCAGTTTTATAAACGTGGTTTTTATCGCGTCTGCAGCGTGAAATTTAAAACAGTCGTCTGTTAGCTTCTCAGTTTCTAACCCTCGTCCATGTGGCGTCGTTAAGTTGCGGACAAGTTACAATTTCACGATAACGGAAACTTTACTAGTTCTTTGCCAGGGGAAAAGGGGCTGATACGTGAGGCTGATCACGTACGGTCTAGGCCGAGATAAGAATGAGTGGGGCTGTACCTACGCGTTCACTATACGTCTTCATGGCGTGCAGAGGGACAGCATTACATTTTGTTTTTTACTTTACATGTTACTGCAATTGAGTTTTCACTTGGTGGCTCTAGTCCTTACAGTAGTACAGATGCAACAAATAAGAATAAATATACATAAATGAAACAATACAAAAACAGTATAAACAATACAAAACACAGTATATACAAGTATGCATATTACCAAAACACCCACACAGTTGTCAGAACACCCCCACATACACTCAACCACACATTACAAAACATGTTCAAACAACCACAGTACAAGATACACACCAAATGAAATAGTCACAATACAATCAAGTACCCTCAATATAAGGTCGCCCTAATGTACATGATACTTTTGTCCCCAAGAACTTCACCGTAGCTCACTTGCTGCATCATTTCCACATTCACCGTCCGAATCTGTGGATATGTGGTATCAGTGTTCACAAGAACATTTCCTTCTTGTCATAATCAGCATGGGTGCTGTCACTTAGGTAAATGAAGTGGCTGAACTCCACAACTGCCACAGTATAGTAGTAACATACTAATGCTGCACTGTGGGCATCTGGAACGTTTAGGGAATTGCCATCCACTTCAGAATTTCATTTCTTTGTGTCGTGTCTGAACATGTACAGCTTGTACATATACCGGAGAGATTTTGCCTCTTGTTTTGAATAGGTGTTTAAAATCTCGTTTCTCTGTGAAGTCTCACACAGAGCATGTTCTTGGTAAGGTATTTGTACCTGAGTGGCCATATTGTCTACAGTGATCATATATTGAGATGATCAAAGAATGGGAATGAGATCATGGCGTGTAGCATGCGTGGGAGAGGTTAAAAGTTTACACAGAAGTTAGGTCAGAAAAGGCACAGAACGGAGTGCAATATTCAACAAGTTTGTAAAGAAATGGCATGTATCCAGGCTAGTAGGTTATATTGTTGACAGTGGGGAAAAACAGTACATATATGATTGTGTTGTATCAGACTTGTACGTTATTAGCTTTGTTTTTGTGTGTTTCAGTGTCGGGACTTTGTGAAGGCTGGAGCAGAGCAAGGACAGACACCGTCAGATGTGATCCTTGCTGCCGACATCACGTTCTCCTGTGTTGCAGATCCTCAGGCAGCCAAAGATGTAATGTTATTTGTTTTAGTTAGAATTTAAGATTTGGTGGTGGTGGTGGTGGTGGTGGCGGCGGCGGCGGCGGCGGTGGTGGTGGTGGTGGTGGTGGTGGTGATGTCATCATTGTAATCAACCCTTCGCTCAAATCAGTCAAACTATAGCTCGGTACTCACTTCAGAGGCTACACTTGCATTCAGCTGGGTTTGTACCCATAGGCAGAGATTTGAGTACAGTATGCACCATGAATGCTTTGCAACTGTTGAGTACAAATCAGGCCATTCCTGTCATATAGATTCATTTACAGGAATTAAAATGAAATCAACATTATGAATGAATATACTCTATGTGATGTGGATATACAGGAGGACACTTGCTAAGTATGTCAGTAGTGACATGCAACAGAAAATCTCAAGTGTGAAATATTTCCTGCATGACACAGGCAGAGTATGAGTAAACCATGTCAGAACTGGCAGGGTTCAATTCTTAGCAGGAGCAGAGATTTCTCACTGCTCTACACTATCCAAACCATGTCTGGGGTGAACCAAACCTATCCAGTGGGTAACGGAGGGTAAAATTAATATGGTAGCAAACTGCATACACCGTAAATACAGAGGACATCAAGAGCAGTGCAGCTTTAAGCAGTGAGGCACCATTTTTGTTATTCAGATTCCAGACATTGCTCTTATGAACAGTTTGAACTTCAAGGAGTGATGGTTTGTTTATTTTTTATTGAATTGGCTTCTGCAAGGATTTCAGGTTTTCATGGCAGTGGTGATTGATAGTATGGTCATGTACCTGTTGCATAGTGTAATCTTTTGATGGGTAATGGTGCATGAACACTTTCCGTTCTTGTTTCTTCTGTATAACCATCCACTTCCCCAACTTGGCTCACTTTGACTTTGAAGATGGAAGCAGCATGTTCTTCCAAAACATTGTTGCCTCCCCACACTGGACGCTTATTCTGGACATGTATTTTCCATCAGATCCTTCCATTTAGAGAGGTTTTCTACGTTTGTGCTTGGAAGTCTATACTATTTGTTGAAAACTGTTGGAATACATTTTTTGGTTTAGAAGTTTTAGAATCTCCGTGTTTCCAGAGGTTTATGGAAATGTTAACACGGGTTGAACCATATTGCTGGTTATGTAAGGTGCAGTGTTAGATGTTCTGTTGCAGATGGTCTTTGGCAACTGTGGTGTTCTGCTGGAGATATCGCCTGCTAAGGGGTATGTTGAAATGACTGGAATTGATGCAGAAACTTCTCAAGATATTGCCGAGGTTTGTGGCTGTTTTACTTTCGATGTGTGTGTACTGTTAGACAGGTAACTAAGTCAGTATAGTGACCACCCCTTGGGCTGAATTGCCAGAGAATGGCGTATTCCCAGCAAGGTTAGAGAGTTTTCTCTGCCACTCCTTGTCTTTCTTTGCCAGTGGCTTACAGGGTATGCTTATCCTCATTTTAAATAGGTATGAAGGGAGAATAAGTGGCCTGTGCTCAGTTGTTATCACTCATGTTCATCTAGTGCTGAAGGTTAAGAAACAGTGGAGCTATACTTCCACGGAAAGGCACAGGTTGCTAGTGGCTGCAAGGTCAGAGTTTTCCTTTTTATGTAGATGCTATGGTCCAAGAGGGAGGAGGTAAGAGGAGATGGGAGGAAATTGCATAATATGGAGCTTCATGCTGCAGACTTTGCAAGATTTTGTTAGGGCGATTAAGTGGAGGAGGATGTTTTGGGCAAGCGTGCAGCATATTTGGGAACTAGGAGTAATGTTTGTGTTTATGGTGTTATGATTTTGTTGCAGGCCATCAATGCCAAGGGGGGGCGTTATCTTGAAGCACAAGTGCAAGGTAGTAAAACACAAGCAGAAGAAGGAACACTGGTGATCCTGGCAGCCGGCGATCGTTCACTCTTTGATGATTGCCAGTCTTGTTTCAAGGCCATGGGCAAGAATTCGTTTTACCTTGGTTAGTACATGGTTCATTTCAGGGCTTTTACTAGAACCACACATTTTGTGCGGGTGCCTGTTATGACAGACTGAAAACTGTCACTGTTACAAGAATTACTGTGTATGATGGTATGTGACATATATTGGTATTTTTTTAGTTAAACAGTCGAGTCACATTTGGAGAATTTTTTCCTCTACGTTTAATTGTCTTAGGAAGCTTTTATGTATTTTTAAAAAAGCTGGACTGGTAACATGTCTTTGAAATACAGGAATTAAAACTGGCTGTTCGTGAGAAGTTTAATGAATACAAATATTGAGCATTAGATTGTGATAAACGATTGTACAGCTAGATCAGACCTAACCAAAATTTTGAGCCGTAGCCCAGATATTCACCATATTCCAACCTCAAGGTTGTGGATCGACCCATCAATAAGTGTCAAGAAAGCTTGTACTGTTATCCCAAAGTAATTTAATCTTATAAGTAAACTAATTTGATAGAATCACAAAACCGGCTGAAAAATTCCAATAAATTGAAGCCTACTGGGGCTGCTATAAATGTGAATATATCACATGCACCACTGGCATGACGATGGCTCAAGTTCCGTTGGCCAGAACATGAGAAGTACGAGTCATACGGTAATAAATAGTTGTGTAAATGATAAACCGTCTCAATATAGAGGGAGGCACATGACGGGATGCCATCCAAACTGTTAGGTTGTTTAGAATGTGTCCTGTGTTATACGTAGAATTATTAATTCCCTTTGTCCGCAATTGTTACAGGAGAAGTTGGAAACGCGTCCAAAATGAATCTCGTGCTGCAGCTGATGGCAGGTGTAACTCTTGCTGGACTGGCCGAGGGTATGGCATTAGCAGACAGGGCCGGCCTTCAGCAGAAGGATGTCCTTGAAGTGTTGGAACTTACATCATTAGCATGCCCCACTATTTTAGAGAAGGGGAAAGGTGAGTTATCACAGTCAGTGGTGTGGTTCTTGTAAGTGTGTTGCCATGCAGCGTGCTTGTCTCTTTATAGGCCTTAGTACCAGAAAAGAACCATGAATTTTGACGTTTGCTGACCGTGCATCTCAGAATATTTATCTCAGTAATTGACCAATTTGATGCACAAAATTTTTGTTTACAATAAGTTTATTTCATGTCTACATGTTTCGAACACTTGTGCTCATCATCAGAAGGTCAGAATTGCATTACACAGCCTCTGGTATCATCACACTTGTAGGTGGCCGTCTTGTTCACAGGTTGAGAGAGGACTCTCTCAACCTGTGCACGAGAAGGCCACCTATAGGTGTGATGATACCAGAGGCTGTGTAATGCAATTTTAACCTCCTGATGATGAACACGTGTGCTCGAAACATGTAGAGACATGAAATAAACTTATTGTAAAACAAAAATGTTGTGCATCATGTTGGTTAATTACTGAGATAAAAGAACCATGAAGTTTGTGGGAGACTCTGAGGTTCATGATTATTGGACTCTTTGGGCAGTATAGGGTTAGGATGCTTATGTCTATGGTTTCTCTCATTGAGACGTATGTATGTTGCATATTCATTGAACTCAGATGAAAAACAAAGTAAAATAAAACAAAAATAATGATTTACTGGGCAAAAAGCAGTAAAACTGAAATGCAGTAAAAAGTGCGTGAATGATAGAGGTGGTGGTAGGAATAGTTCGAGCACACATACAAAATTTAACATACTGTAGTTGTGAAGAGAAGAACAGCAATTATCTGCTCTCTAGACCGTGCTTGATTTCTGAGAATGGCTACATTGGGAGTGAAGGTGTTAACAAAGTTGTTGAGGTATGTAGAATTGATTGAGGGTTAAATGCAGCAGTGTGTAATCATAAATTAATTTATTGTGCTGTGTACTTCATAATAAATGATCAGTTGTGGCATTACTGAGTATCTGCTAAAATTTCACTTTAAAATTGCTTATTAGAACAGGAGCTGCTGATGCTCTTGGTGTTTATATGTGTAAGTATTGTTCGTTTCTTTCTGTAATATTGAATGCTGTTGTAAACAAACAGGTGTTTTCCACACACATGAGTGTACTTTGGTGATATATGTAGGTCTGTGACAGTCATAATTGCTAAACCAAATATTTGAGTTTGACAGTGAACTACCAGCTAACACAGATGTATATGTCTGTGTAACTGAAGTGATTTTAGTGTGGTTTATAGGATATAAACATGGTTGTAAGTGGAAGCTGTTTTAACAGTTTCAAGGATCTGTTATTGTTTCACTTCACAATAATGGTATGTAAAATCTGGGGCTTCTGGTCACTTAAGAAGAGACTTTCGTGAGCATATTTTGTGAATGGAGGGCTGTAGTCCATCAGATCTTATGATATTTTAGAGAAGAAAGTTAAGTAGAAGTGTTAATGACTTGTGTGATTTGTTCATTCAATTGTCAAATCTTGGGAGCAGATGATGCAGTGCTTTGCTTTTGAGAAGCGCATTGAGTCATGGTGATGTAGTGTCCTAGAACTTGAGGTTCTTACAGCAGTGATGCAGGAGGGTGTAACGCTGTGTCATTGGCTGGGTGGTTCCCAATCTTTTGGAGGACAAAGGTGAACTTACATTCAGCGTCAGGCAGTATAGGAACACTGCAGCATTTGAAATTGAGTTGTTAACTGGTAGACGAAATGTTTTTTTTTTTCACACCTCTTTTCCTTTCAGCCATTATTGAGGGTGGTTTTCCAACTCACCTGCCCTTGCAGCATATGCAGAAGGACCTGAAATTATCCCTGTACATGGGTGACCAGTTGGAGCAGCCATTACCTCTGACAGCATCTACCAATGAACTGTTCAAACATGCAAAGAGACTCGGTTATGGGGAACATGATGCCTCAGCAGTTTACATCCGTGCACGCTTCTAAATGTTGCCATAGTGTTTCATATGTGACTTACAAACCTTTTGAATATGTCGCATTCATCACTGTTTGGAATTCTAGCCAGGTTATTCCTTGTATTGGTGCCTCATTTACGGATAAATGTATACAGATTGTGATGTCCGTGTGGCTGTTTGTTGTGTTTCTAAGAGACTCTGAAATTGTGAAAGACAAGATTGTGTCATCATCAGAATTTTATATTTCCTTTATATTTGTGACACCTGAAGTTATAATTGCAGTAAATGGGAACATTTTGGCTTCTTGGAGTGTAATGCCATGTAGCTTGGTAGGAAGCACTGTTTTGGTATATCTTATTGCCTCTGTGTTCAGGGGTAAAGTCTCATCTATGCCAGGTGTAGAGGCAGTGGATTCTTCTCAACCATTGGTACGTCACTACTGAACTGTGTGGCATCACATCCCCAACAAATCACGGCAGAATTTCCTTAGCATTTGTTGGCTTCGTCAGGTGTTCCTTTGATATGACTTTCAGTAGAATCTGCTTAAGTTCTTGAATCATGATCACTTCTGTAACAAAGACTGTATGTGAATTAAATGGAAGGAAATGCTGAAGTAAGTGATGTCTGGACAGTTTTCAACAGTTCACTGTATTTTGGGATAACTGGTGGGAATTTTAAACATTGATGCAACGTCAGTTACCCTCTCAAGGGTATGCACATTCTGTGCAGCAAAAGTCAAGTGCTGAAAATCTTCCAAATCCTGAATCAGAACTGATGTAACTGTACAGCTGCCATCACAATTCCAATCATTCATAATTTGCCTGTATCTGTCTGTGGCTTTCCTGTGTTCTTCATTCTTTACAGCTACTTGTGCCAGGTATCTGTTAATCAAGGACACCCATGTCTGCTCAGTTTGAAGATAAATATGGATTAAAATTTTTTAATCTTCTGGAATATGCATCTAGGTTCCATGACAAGTGAAGGAGGTTGCAGTGTCCAAACTCACTTGTGACGGGGGAAAGAAGACAGGGGACAGGTAGTTTTGGAGGCAAAATGTGCTGCCAGACACCTGGTTATTAGCATCAGAAACCCATCCCCTCCCCTTGCCTGTTCCTGGGGCATGTATGCACACAAATACTGATTTAAACTGTGCGATTCTTAACTGCAGAGTTGAAATAAATATTTGTGTCAGTGCGATGCGGCAGAACGACTCATACTTCTCAAACTAAGCTTATTTCGTATCCAAAAATTTTATCTTTTCTGCCTTGTCATATCAGCTGTGAATGAATTTAGATCCCCTGAGCTTTGTCACAGAATCCAGTCACACATCTCAGAAAATCATGAACTTTGATGGGTGTTGATCTTCAAACTGGGCAAATGTATTGGTGGCTTATAACAGGTATGTGGAATAAATACCGTATATTCTCGAATCTAATCCACACCTTTTTTACAGTTTCAGAGGGCTAAAAAATCAGATGTGGATTAGATTCGCGAACTAAGTTTTTTTTTTCGTTTAAGAAATCAACAAAACTAGTGTGAAGTGCTTTATTCATGAAGTGCATATGGACATAATTGGGTAAAGTGGCCAGAGCGTAAATCTGACCACAAACCATTATATAATGTGGATTTAACTTATGGGACTATAATTCTGTGCCTCTATATGAATGTACAAAACATTTAAATGGCTGCAGCACTAATCAGCTGTGGTGTGTTCGTACCGCTGGCAGTTAAATGGCCACTTCACACATGGCGCGCTAGTCGGATAACGGTTAAAGCATTGGTAACATCCAGTATTTTTCAATCAGTCTGCCTTGTAGGCAAGAGGCGGTTGAGGGAAAGATGTGGATTAGAACCGTGAACTAACTTTTTTTTCATTTAAGAAATCGGCAAACACTAGTGCAGATTTAGAGTCGGGTGCGGATTAGATTCGAGAATATACGGTAGTTGTAATGAGTGGATGGCAGAGAAAGGCCACACACAGAGAAATATAGAACTGGAATGATGACTGCAGCTGTACACTTACATTACTTCTGGTTTGAGACTCAGAATAGTTTAGGCACTTGATTTTTGTTGCACAGAGAGTACAGTGTACCAAACAACATGCAAGAATGTTCATGTAGTTCATTTTTTTAATGTGACTAGAATGAACACAGAATTGGGTTTCTCTTTCACAAATATTGTGGGGTTTTTATAAGTCTTTATCAAGATGCTGTCACTTATACAGGTAGTTCATTATTTCAGTGAAAACTTATTTCTAATAATTTTTTTTTTTTTATTCTCTAAATGTTGTTCTGGTCACTAACAGTTACCTGCTGCTTCTGTAAGAATTATAATATTCCATTTTTGTATATTCACATTTGTATTCCTACTTCTGTTTAGTGTAAAAGGGATGCTCACTTCTAAACATTCTCATGTTGGAGCATTTTATACGGTCCCTCTGGTTTAACCACTTGGGGCCCATAGTAATTCCTGTGACCTCCTGATACGTATACCTAATTTTTGTCAAACAGTGATTCCTTACATGGGCAGCATCATAATTAAACTTTTGCTAAAGGGTCCTTATGACAGTATATTTATTACATGTACACTTTGCCCATTGTCTGGTATTCCAATTGAAACAGTGTGCAAGATTTGAGGTTCTCACAATGGTGGTGTTGAAGATCCAAGTACTCTGTGTCAGGGTATTGTTGGGTGAGAAGCTGTGGGCGTTTCAAAGTTTCATAGCATCCATATCTCGGGAATCAAGCAGTCCAGGAATAAATGACTGCCTTACTGTATAAAGACACATGCACAACCATACTTGAAATTTCAGGCCATTTTGATTTTGTGACTGTTACTGTCTTAGCACAATCAACACTGTCATTCCTACACTGGTTGGAATTAGTGTTAGTGTTGGGAGAATAGTACACTTGACAGAAGTTTACTATGCAACTTTCTTTGACATTTTCTGTATTTAATGTTATGTCACAACACACTAGAATCCTATCAGACATGTGTGGATGCATTTAATCTTTATTGATCTGAGCCACCTTTGGATTTAAGATTAGTTGTATGGGTGGATACTGGTAGCCTGTCAATCTTAGATTTCAAAGCTGGGAGACTTGTAACAGACTGGATTTCCTGCGTAACAGAAGGATATATATATATATATGAAATGCCCACCACTCAATTAGCTGTCCAGAATGTTGTTCTTTCCTTCTTACCTGGTGGTGTGTGATGGTATGCAGTGGACTATTATCAGTTGACAACTAGCCAAGTCCAGTAGGCACATAGGTCTTCAGGGTCAGTGAATGGGAGGTCTCTGTAATGCCTGCAACCAACCGCTCTGACGGTCACTCACAATTAAACACAACTTAACCTTTTCTTGGTTCATTAAAAATAGTTTCACCTCTTTTTATACAGTACTCATGTCAGCTGGATGCCCATTGAATGCACGACCACAGCACTTTAATGTAAACTGCACGTATGGCATTATTCAGTTAATAAATTTACAAACAGTTACATTTAACATAAATTGTACTATTCTAATAATATAACTTCTGTGTTCAACAACACAGTTTTTCTGTAATTAGAATTTAGATGCAAAGTCGAAGAATCTGAGGTACACTGATCTGTGCAGCCCCACTGTTCCAATACCAAAACTTGAGTAATCTAATTACTAGCTTGCATCCTTCATCACAAATCTGTCTCTTCAATTCCCCTTCCAATGTAACAAGTGGTTCTGTTAGTTGAAACTCAAATTTAAGCAAACCCCATAGGCCGAATTCAACTTTTTGAAACTCTAAACCTAATTGGTTATGATAATTTTCATGCTTGTTCTCCTTTACTTAAGTTGGGGACCCCAAATCTATGGTAAATGAACATTTTTGTGTGGTGCCCATGGGCAGTTAGTTATCACTCAAGAAATTATGTCCTCGGAAAGTGTCAAGTCTCAAGTTTCACCAGGCAACATCAAGCTCCAAAACTCCATTCAATGTGACAGCTGACGTATTTTCTGCACAGCCTTGTTCCTTTATGTGCATTAAATGCACTCATTCCGTCTCACTTTTGCTTCTAGCTATCTTTATTCTACAGGCCGTAAGTTCCTCTTCCAGTGAACTAACCAAAAGATTTTTTTTTTTTTTTCCAAAAAAAAAAAGGCCTCCTCACAGTGTAATTATGAATCTCCTGTCCATTTCAGGACTTAAACCTACAATACCGATTATATGTATATGTTTGTTATGAGCTCCTGCATGTTGATAGTGCCTGAGAACTGTGAATGCATTAGTTATTGTTGCTTGTGTTGCTAAAATTTGTACTGCTGTTATGAGACAGTGGAAGAAATCCTATAGCTAATGGGGATTATGTTACTCAGTTCTGCTTGATGTTGCTTTCAATCAAGCCTTTGCTGTCTTTTATCAACCCAGTCAGAGCACTTGTTAGTATCAGAGGGTACCTCGGTGTGGCAACATTTAAGTTTTTGCATGTCATATTTACAATAATTACAGTGTATTTCTTTCAATGGAATTATATAATTTAGCATGGACAGAATACCGAAAATACCAAATCTGGCTGTTACTTAGATTTTATCCTTTTATATCTTAGGTTTGGGAAGACATAATTTCCCCCACTACTGGATAAGTTGACATGACTAAAATCGTTATAGCTAGTATGAAAGTATAGTTGTAAGTTCTGTGTTTCTGACAGTCTGTATGGTCTGTAATGCAGAGATCATGTGCTGCCTCAGTGAGGAGCCTGTCCACTGTGGAGTATGATGTGTGTATTGGAGGACTGATTGCTTTCGGTAATGGCAAGGTGAAGTGTGTGGCCACAGTGCAATTGTGTATTTGTTATTGCGGGTGTATACCAGCCCGTAGCAAATTTGAAAGTCAAATGTTTATTAAATTTTACACATAACAGTTGTCATCATTATTCTTAATTACCTTCATTGGTTACTGAATTTTTTGAGGTGTTCACAGCATTGTAGTCCAAGATTCGGGCCTACTGGGATGTGACACTGTATTGCAGGATAAGTGGTTCCTGACATGCTGTAGCAGTGTCAGGAACCACTTAACCCGGTAATGCAGTGGCACATCCCAGAAGGCGAGAATTGTCCCAGTTTATTTTTGCAGTCTGTATCCACTGTCAACCAAAGGGAAGTGTGTGTGTGGGTGATAAGTGCATTAATTTTTCTTTTGTCTTCTATCCACATGTTTAGGTATTCCCACATATATGCAGTAGTTGCTTTCTCAAGAATGATTACATGACTCAAAATTTGATGCTTTTTGTTGTTACTGCCTAATTCAGAAATGTATAACTGCAATGTGCTGATTCCATTGCATGAAGCCAAATGACTACCACAAGGCTGCAGTATGCAAGGTACTGTACTTCCTTTGAAGTGAAGAAGTGCTTCAGGTCCAGTTTAGAAAGTAGATTTGCAACAGACCATAAAATTATCATGCTTCTGTGGTTAGTGAACCCCCCCTCCCCCAACCCTTCAATCAATCAGTTTTACTGTGATTAATTTTAAAGTGTAGCGGTACTGTTCTGAGGCACATTTGCATAGTCACAGAAAGTACCTTTTTGTCGTGTCCACTGGACAGAGTCCCATGAAATGTTATATTTTGGACTGTTACAAATATCTGTCAAGGAACCCCAAATATAGTTGAAATCTGGAACTACATTTTGAAGACATAAGTACAGTATGTGTTAGTGTTGCCAGTAACATAAAATCACCATAAAAGTGCTATTTTGAAATGGTATCAGGCTGCTAGATTATCACAGAGGTATAAACATTATGCAAATGTGCCACTGTGTTATGCTATATGTACATTGCCAGTGTTGTTTAAAAAATAATTCACTCAAAAAATGAAATTGCAAGAAATTCATGTGAAAGTTGCATGAGGCAGAGGATATCTGTATAATGAAGGTATTTATGAAAACTGGATTTGACCAGCCAGCCCAATATGGGAGAGGTTAAAGACAGTTTTTGATAAATAAAAAATTAACATTTCCTGCAACATGGAACGTGAAAGTGGTGACACTGATATTAGGTGATGGGAGGTTAAAAAGATGTGGAAAGAGCGTAAAATTTGTACACCACTTCTGGTATCTGCATTTACTGTATATACAGTTAGGCTAGAAGGAATTTAGAATTTTTTATATATTTCTATATGCAAATTCAAATTAGGAGTTATCATACAAAATTATATCATAGGCAACTTCAACAGCTTGTACATGATTTCGGACTTCTGCCACAAAGTATATGAGTTGCACGCTCTTCTGGGGTATAACACAGCATATGATGATTATTTGCAGACTTTTGGGACCGATAGGTTGACCCACAGTATGCTGCGTAATATCGTAAAAGAACACAGTTCTCAACAGCTTTTGGTTTCTCATTGATGGCAGACCAGAATATATAGAAACCACTTGATGAAACCTTCAGTGCTTACTGCAGAAGTACTGCTGTTATTTGTAACTTCTTGCCATGCACGTGGGCAGTTGGCTGAGTGGGTTACATTATTGTGATAAACAAGCCAGTGGAGAGAGTGGCAGCCAGTAGCACCAGATAAAATAATGACTATATTTTATTATCATATGGTCCCAAGTATTATTTTGAACTTTTTCCACTATGTGTTGTCTTTCAGTGCTAATACCATTGCATTTGAGTTGAAATACAGTCACTTGCTCTGTGAAACAAGAAATTTACTCCCACCCCCCTTCAGTCATGGAGGATGAAGTTCAAGACGCATTCAGTCATACCCATCATCTTCTCCATCTACAATTATGGGCATCTTTGGAGCATATATACATCAACACCATCATTTATTACAATTAAATAGAAAGATTGCATTTTGTGGGAATTGCATATAAAACGGAAAGCATTTGAAGCAGCTTAGTGCATTGAAGTATTAATATCCTGTTTCATAATTTGTGGCAGGAGTGATATGTACTCTTCATGTGTTTCTGCAGTTGGCTGGTTCCAGAGCTGGACATAGATGGAAACTTTGTTAGCATTATAATAGGGTTTATTGCTTGTCTTAACCCTTTTGAAGCCTGAATGTGAATCTTACTTTTCTATCCTGTGTGCCCCAATATCCAAAAGGGCATTGCTTTGTTTGAAAGATTGCAGGGTGTGTCCACTCCTCCTTCTGAGAAAGATAGTATTAAAATTATGATAATGAATATGGAGGATTAGTGGAATGATATTGGCAGTGGAAAGCAGAAATAGTGGAGGAAAAAACTTGCCTTATGTAGACTTAGTTGACAATGAATCTACATGGCATGGCCAGGAATTGAACATAGGCCCCTGCACTTAGAGACGAGCAAGTAACTTCCTGAGCTGTGGTGCAGCCTCTGAAGCCTAACATTCTTCTAAATAGTATTTAAAAAGTCAATTGCTACCTCACAAAAAACACTTTCAATATTGTAAGTACTGACTAGTTACTGCTGTTAGGGTAAGTCTCTGTTTATTGTGAGAAGTGTAAGTGCTCTGTGTGGTCAGCACACACAGTTTGCACTGTGAATGCAGGTGGTAGGTATAGGTAAAGGTTTAATGGTAGTTATCGTACATACAGTCAGTTCTCCTATTATGTGTGTTTGCTTAATGCGACTGGACTATAATACAATTGATAAATAGGTGAATGCCATTTGTTTGCCATGAATGTTCATGTATGGGTGATGAGCCAAATTTTTTCTGGTTTGAAACTATTTTTATTATGCTATTTTCTACAATGCAAGGTCTCACAAGAATGCAACTTACCACATTGTAGCAGAACTGACTGTATTGAAAATTCTAAGTATATGTACCAGTACTGATCCTTGAGTTTCCAATCAGAGTAGTTCATTCCAAGATACATTATGCGAATACATGTTCTTAAAATGTGTTTCAGTTGCAGCACTTAACCTATGCACAGTAAGCTTCAAGCTTCAAGTTGTTAGATCCCTTGTGTCTAATTGAATTTATGACTGAATCAGAAGTATGAGGTGAAGTACTCTGCCTCTTCATAAAGTGTTTAATATTTTATTGAGGTACGAATTTTGTAAGTAACGGCATCCTGATGGTTCAGAGTGTCAGATTCATACCCCTATAATTTATAATCAGAATTCTTTAATACATGTAATTATGAAAATCTTCACAGAAGAAGTCTGTGGGTGATGAAAATTTGTTAGTGAAATTACAGAGTGCACTATTAGAGATGTGCTCTCAAGTTGAGTATTGGCCTAGAACACTTGTCATCTGCAAGACCCCTTGTGAAGTTTGACATTTGCACTGCAGTGAGTGAGTGCTTTGGTCTTCTGGGATGTGACATTTTAATTCATTCATAGGTAGCAATGTTTTGAAGAAAGTTTGTCATGTACCTTGAAGGTGTAATTTACAGTTTGCTCTGTTGAGTGTGATTCACAGAGTTAATCCTTGTGAGTAAATGATACTGATGCACCCCCAAAGTCTAAAATATGAGTCAGGTAACATATATTAAAATTGTCATTCAAGAACAAACAAAAGCTTAACTGCATTTGACAGGAACTAATAGAAAGAAATCTCGTGTGACATTTGTCATATATTTTATTGGGAGGTCCTATGTAAGGCAGTAACCATTTACATATATTTAATATTTTAGCATTTCATTTGTAAGCTGTATTAGAACAAGAAGAAATGTGCCGTGACACTTCGTTAAACATAAAAGCATTAATTTTATAAAACTGTATGCTGAAACTGAATGTACATCCTAGCTATTGTTTCTTGGACTGAATCATAGCACTTGGAAGAAAGTTGTTTGTATGTTCAGCCACAAATTAAATACTGTTTCAAGAAAATATGATGTGTACTCATTTGTTCTCAAAAAGTTGACAGAAGATGATTTGCTGTCTGTTGTCTATTCTCGCAGGTCATTGTCTGTTAAGAAATGTGTTGCCATATTTAATAGGCAGGTTTCTATGTTGTGGAAGACCCCATCGTCTCTGTCTTAACCCATTCGGGATGGATACTGGAATGCACTGTGGGCACTTACCAACCAAGGTCAGGTAATATCAGTTGTGTGCCTTGTAATGTCATTACTGTTTTCCACATTTAAAACTTTGAATATCTTATGTGCACCCTGCAATATTCTACCTTCTAGGCTCATTGCCAGATAAGTATATTACTCATTTTCTGTACCATACTGGTAAGGCAAGCAGTCTGCAACTTATAAAATCACAATATAGGATGAGAAACATGCAGTGCCTGTGTTCAGGGTGGAAGGAATCTGAAACCTCCATTCTCAGAACTGCTGTGATTGTGTAATCCATCAATAGAGTCAATATCTGCTAGCCATAAATTGCTACTTCCTGTTAGTTAGTTTAGTGTATTAACATATCCCACTCAATTGACCATCCTCAGGTGGGGTGGAGCATTGGCAGGAAGTGACACTGTAGTTGTCAGATAAAGTAAGGATGCTGTATGTGACTACATAGAATCATATCACAGAAGACCTCAGTCTGAGTGTTAAATTTTCCCACAAATATCTCCAGATAGAATATTGATAGCTTCTAAATTGTATTGTTGTATTTGTTGTTTATTTTGGAATGTATCTTACACGTTAAGATTGTTGTATGCAGTTATTCAGTGACCCAAAAAAGAAAGATGACATTATAGTGTGAGATCTGAGATTGCAACAACAGTTTTTATGAATCTCAAGACTTCCTTGGACGTGTCAGCTCCACCAAAATGCCAGCAACTAGCAGTTGACACTGCATCTGATCCCAGAAGACATGAATCTTTGGTTGAGATATACTTGGTCTGCCCTCGTGAACATGTGAAGGTGCTGGCCAATGATACACATGAATTTCAGGAAAAGCTAAATATATTTGTGTACCTGAGGAAAGCAACATTAAGCAGACGTGTACTAGCACTAACCCATGCAGGGTTTTTATCTGACAGTTAACATATGTGAGCTGCTGCTATTCTGCTATATGTGTTGACAGTTGGCTGATAGGGCTGCGTTAATGCAATATAATGAGCTGTCAGGAAGTGACAGCTTCTAGTTGTCATGTAAAATAATGACACAATGTGAAGGCCACTGAAATTTAAACAGAAACATATGAAATTTCCTGTCTCCTGCTGCAGTACCAACAGTTAACATTGATTCATTATTGTGTATTGTAGCCCTTAAATGATACTGTAAAGTCACCATTCTGCTGAATATGTGCAGTATGCAACTTTTTAAGCAAACATTTATGTGCAATAGTGATTTAAGCATAGCTACCTCTTGCTGTCCTCTTGTGGTTGTATTCGTAACTTTGCTGATTGCTATGTGTTGACCTGGATTTCTCAGCCTGTCATGTGTGTACCTGAACATGAAACTAGTTTTAGTTTGGCATTTTCCTATTTAGGAGCACAGGTCATTTGAAAGTCTCACCAGGACTGTCATAAGCAACTTATAGTCACATGAGTTATTGGGCTTCCTCCATGTTGTAGATGAAGCCATCATTCTTCCAGCTTTTTACGCTGTGTAAGAAACCTGAACAGCTAAGCCCCCAAATTTAGTCACTGTGACAGTTATTCTTTTGAGACGTCATAAATTATGTTAATAACATTTTGCTATTGTTTTACTTTTTACTTATAGATCAAAACAGTCTATATGAATTTTTTTAATGTTTTGGGTAAAAACAGTGCTAGTTATGTCAGATCAAATTTGCTGTTGTAAAAGGGGCGTGTCTAAGGGAAACGCAGTGTGAATGTGTCAGAATATAGCGGCGTGTCTGTTGGTAAGCAGACGTTTCCATATGGTATTCGACTATGCAGTGTGTTTACTGTGAGGTATGAACTATTTGGAAGAACGTACCAGGCCCTCACCGCCGAGGCGTGGCTACAGTCCCTAGTTAATGCATGTGCGATTTGTGATGACAGCGTTGCACAGGGACAGGTTTTTGATCGATCCTGTCAACATCATTCTACGAATGTTCCATTCTCATCTTCGTCTTACTAGAAGGACAAACGAGTGAAGACTGGGAACCGTCACAAAGCAATAAGGGGCGCGTTGGGTTGTTGAGTACCTTGGTACAAGCGGCCAGGGGGGAGAAGGGGTCATGGCTGAGGCGGATATTGGCCGGTGTCGAGTCGTGGCCAGTCAACGTGAGATTTCTGTCGGACAGTGCAACATTGGAACAGGTTTTGTCTCTTAGTACTGTTTTACCTATTCAGTCTCGTTTCACCATTGCTACACATTTTCAACATCATACCGCCTCTGTTCGCAGCAGCACCTTCCAACAAAACTGATGGGCACTGGGAAACGGGAGATCGACAGAAAAAAAAATTACGTTTCCTGCCTTGAAAAGTGTTTACGCTTTGGAAACAGTAGGGAGCTCAGATCATCTAGTATTGGTAGGGAGTGTGTGTGACCCCGGCATTACGCGCCACAGATTATCTAGTTACGTAACGATATCCTCAAGGAGTAATCTGTGAACGAGACCGTTAGTCGCTTACAACGTGGCGTCGGGCAGTTGCGTTTTGTGAAAGTGCGCAGGAAGATACAACTTACCTAACGAACTATTCGTGCACTAAAAATTGCAAGAAGTTGCTCATTGAAGAACGGTAAGGAGGATTTGGGGAATTTCTTAGTACATAACGGATGGTATATACGGGTATCGTTACCAAGTATCTCAGCTCTTTAAAGAAGGAAAAATATTCAGATCCAGAACCTTAGGGCGAACTGATGAACCAGTGAAATGTAAATGTAATATAATGTCATTCTCGGCTATAGAAATCAGTCAGTTAATGCTGTATAGGGAAATAATCACTGTTTGTTCTCAGATCCATACAAAACACGTAAATACACTGTGTGGGCAGAACGTAGAATTGTTGAATGTTAAACCTAGCCTTGTGTATATTGACCACTGGGCGCTGAAGGGTTAAGCATTGTTGCTGGGATATGCGAAACTTCGTAACGTTATAGAACCTTTTTGTGTGGTATCTTTTCACATCCCCCAAAAACACATAAAATATTATGAAGCTGGAAAGCATCGTGATATGCATTTGCAGTAATTATATTTCTGATAAAAATGTATCATTTTAAGTTACTTTTGAGTAAGCCTGGGTTCTGTACTGCACTATTAGGCTGACCGATGGGTAGGAGGGAAGGCATTAGCTGCTTTGCACCTACAGAGCACAGATCATTGGGTACCTGATTTGGATTTTTTTTGTGTGTGCAGCACAGTCGTGGCATTGCTGTGTGTGTGTGTGGAGGAGAGAGAAGAATGATTCCCAGACCTCTAGCTGATCAACCAGATTTTCAGGCTTTTAGGACAGTGTTCCAGTATTGTTTTATTATAATTGTGGTGCCAGTTGCATCATTTTTTGTAGCCAAGAGTATAGTCTTTGATAGTGTACTAGGACTTGCATGTGTACAAAGCAATGTGTACTCGGCTATAGTAACTGTTGTAGTTATTCACATTATATTGGGTGTCTACATTCACCAAGCTTTTTTATCTGACACATTGCAGAAACCAACTAAACAAGATTAAATTGTGTTACCTATAGAAGAAAGATGGATGCAGAATATAGCAAGGGTCAGAGGTTATTCGTAGTGACACAAGTTGGGACATTGGAAGGAGTTTTCTATTCTTTGGATCCAGGTCACAACAGACTGACCCTGACTGATGTTGTTCTTCATCCATCAGGCAAGAAAATGGAAGGCTTTAGTCATTATTATAGAAGTGAAGTCATCAGTGTTCGTGTATTGGATCCAGGTGCATATGCAGGAATTAGCACAGAAAGTGAGGCTGCTGGGAACTGGAACATGATGCACAAGGATCAACGAGCAGTACAGCCAGGGAAAGTAAAAGAGTTGGGTGTTATGAAGATTATGTCAAGAGACGCAGCTATGAGCCGCAGTAATCTGAGTGAAGAAGAGTATGTTGCACTGAACAAACTTGTTGACAGTCATGTGCTGATAAAGCATGTGGGAGATGAATTCAGAAAAGCTGTGGAAGACATGAAGGCAGAGACAGCTGTTGGTTTGAGCATGGAAGGAGCCATGTGTGAGCGGTACAGTCAAGCGAGCCTTTTGAGCATTGCCACTCCCAGCTGTGCTTTTCTGTTTGATATATACACTCTTGGTGATGCAGCATTTGATAACGGACTGCGTGACATACTGGAATCAGAAAAAATTGAGAAAGTTATTCACAATTGTCGTCCTGTTGCTGATTACTTACACCACAAACATCAAGTTAAAATTTGCAGAGTCTTTGACACACAGTTAGCGGACGTGATGGTGACACAGCGGCTGTATGGACAGATCCCTCGCAGTGTGCGCAGTTTGCCTCAGTGTCTGAGCATATACCTGAATCTTCCTGAAAACCTCATCAATCTTCCACAAACCTGTGACGGAAGTATTGTGTTGGATTCACCGCAGTGGAACAAACGACCTTTGCCTGTTGAACTGGAGATAGTTGCTGTGAAGAAATCGGTTTTTCTGCTTCAACTCCAGAAAAAAATCTGGAAGGAGCTATGGTGCCTATTCTATCGATGTGTCGATGTGTTCCTGAGTGTCGTGAGGGACTCAGACGATGCAGAGGCTAGAGAGCACATGGCCAATGATGCAAAGGTACCTTCGGAGTTGTTTCGGCTGTTTGACAAATCATAGATGGCTGCTGATAACCAAGACATTTCAAAGCTCTGTATCTAATCTGTCTGCCAGCTGAACAAAATGGGGAATGCTTCATATTGTGAGACATGTTATTTGCTTTCTTCTTACCATTAAGGACGAACTGAGGTTGGTGGCAGATAAACTGCAAAACAGAGGAAATTAATAAATTGTGTCTTTGGTTTTGAGAAAATATGTATTTATTGAGAGAGTTTTTGAGTTCATTTTATGATTTTTCCAACAAAAAGTGTTTTCTTATACAAGATATTACTATCTGGATCTGTTTGGACAGTTATTACATGCAATGGGATCAAGAATTCCTAACACTGCAGTTACACAGAATTTGACTTCCAAGAACTGACTTGGAGCAATAATTACATCAACTACCTTGTAATAGCACATTTGATTATTTTAATGGTGGCATTTTATGAAGCTTTAATTTAATGAAACAATGTGACTTCTATGGTATACTTATGACAGCCACCAATTCTCTGTTAACCTACCAATAGAACTGTTAATGAGAAAAACAATCTGTGCCATGTGGCAAATACTGCTTCAAGAGTTGTGTTTATATGTTATAGTAGAGTTCAGAATGTTTCCCTGTGGAACTACGTGATACTGGGTGTTTCTGAGGCAAGTGACTTATTCATCTGATTGATAAAGATCCCCGCTGTTATGGAACTTGCAGGTTTGTCACTATGATGAAACTCTATACAGATTTACTATGTACTTGGTCACTTTTTGTTCCTTCTGATGATTGTTATCATTACAAAATGGATCATTAATATGCCAAATGATACAGTGACCCTCCATGGACAAGTGTTCTATCAGGCTACTTACTATATTTTCTGTTATTTCTCATATAGCAGATGAGTAGAAATGTGGTCACTGCGTCTGTGTCACTGATGTAATTTTGTCTTATTTCTTTGAAGTTACACATTTCAACATATCTCACAGAGTTACACATTTCAACATATCTCACAGTTAACGTGACTTTATCATGAGGTACAGATATGTATACATTTGGTGAAGTTTTTCCAAGGTTCATTGTGCACATAAGTGTGTACCATTTCCATTGTTCTACTGGTTTTTAGTGTATAATGATATCATTTCTATGTAATGACACTGTAGACTATGTATCTATGTAGTTATGTTGTATTTTTGAATTGGATGTATTTGGCTAGTGGGAAGCTATATTCCTAAATAAATGCCCCTCTGGATTCTGTTCAGCACTGTTAGGCTGCTGATGGGGAGGAGGGAAGGCATTGGCTGCTTTATATTGACTGATCACTGGATACCTTAAGCAAATTTTCCAATGACCTGCAGTTGTTTGTTTCCTGGTTTGATGACGTTTCCTGAAAGGCACATTTTATACGTTGTTAGAACAAGGGTGTGAATAAATAATAAAAATAGGAGTGGTGTTAATTTAGCAAGTTATCATGGTGGTATTAAATACAGAAACCTTTTTATAAGTAGATAAAATCAGTATTAAAGGTGCAGGACTTCTGGAATCTATGCCATATCAATGGATAATCGGTTACCTACATTTCAAATGACCTTAGCGCTTTTATCTTCAGGGTCATGTGGTCCAACAGGAGTTGGATTTCTTGGACTGTTTACCCTGAGTTTGAAGGCATTACACTACCCACCTAATGACATGCTGTTACAGCCCAGAAGAATCCAATCTTTGCTACTCTTCATTGCATGTCTCAGGTTACAAAGTCGTGACGTACGTTGCGCGGTTTCCTTTCGTCTGTGCACCACTAAAACTTCCATTGTTTTTACATTAATTCACAAAAGTACTGCTGGTCGTACAGTGCGTTGACAGCCGAGACTGGGTATGGAGAAATGAGGACTGGTGGAAAGCAGCACGGAGCACAGTTGGGAGCGAGACAGTTGAGGTGTTTTGAAAGTCGAATGGCAGTTGAATGAGACGAGGTGAGTTTCAGTTTTAGTAAATTTAGGTCTAATTTGAGATGAATGACTCGAGCAAAAATCATTTCATTTTATTTCAGTTACACTGGAGTTAATTTGTTTCATTTTGGAAGAGTTTAGAAACACTGGAAAACTATTGCATTTAAATTTCTTTGAGAAACGTATGAATATTTATTATGTTTGGCTTTGTGTGTCTGGGAAACCTCACATGAATTACATATATGACAAAAAATGTAGTTCTTACATTGTACTTAACATACATTCTAGTGTCAAAACTAGCTTTATGCAGTAGTTGGGAATATGACCTGTGTGTGGTTCTTTATGAAGAATCGGCCAATCGTTTTTACAGAGTTATTTTTTTTAGATATTGAATCTGAAAATAAAAACCTACTTGTAAATAAACTGCTTCACAAAATTGCTTGATGGAACTGGACAACTTAGAGGAATAATTTAATTTAATAATTTTCCAACAAGATGCGACTTATTCAGTTTATTACATTTCTGTAGGCAGCTCTACATGTTTTGGGTGTTGACACCCATCATCAGGAGCTCGTACAGCTGTAATTAAATCTTCTGTTATTGATTAACTGGATCTACTACCATCCGCTCTCGTTGAGTAGGAACTTGACAATGAGAGCAGGTGGTAGTAGATCCGGTTAATCAGTACCAGAACTTGTATTTACAAGTCGCATCTTGTTGGCAAATTATTAAATTCGATTCACGATGCACAGACCCATGTATTAAAAGAAAAAATTACTGGAATAACTTTAACACAATTGTAACTGTATGTACCACATGCATGTAAGAAAGTCTACATTTTGCCAATGTAGATTCTTTTTATTGCCTGTCATTCTCACAACGAAAGATGTTTGTTTCCCTACAGAACATTAGCCATTTGGTGTATGTAGTGGAAATGGTGTTTTGTGTGAGGTAGGAACTTGAGCTTTATGTAGCTTAACTTTGCATAATTTGTTGCTTAAGTGGCATTATAATGTTAGTTCATGTTGCGCGACATTTCATTTAAGAAAGCTTCATTTTAGAAGAACTTCCATAATTAACATTTAAAAAGAGGACAAATACTTGTTGTGGTTTTCGGGTCCCCATCTTTACTGCACATCCTTAAGATGTAAGTAAACACATGTTTCAGATATGAAAGAATTCTGTGAATGATACGAAAAGCAACCGATATCACACCGTTTCAGCAGCAAAGAAATGTGAAGCCAAGCATTTTAGACTTGGCACATTTGAATGCCAGTTACAGCATGTGTGTCTCTTTTGATCATTATGTGCTGAAGAACACACAACATGACAAATCTCGCACTTCTAGTGGAGTCTACAAGCATATATTCCTATAGTTTACTTACAGATCCTAGGAGGATATGACATGACATGAATCTCATACTTTAGCCATGGATTCTAGGGCACGTAATGTGCCATGAGTCATTCATTCATTTATTGAGAACTTGAATATTCCACTCCCAGGTAATGCAACCAACCATAGGATACAGAATTTGTTATGATACATTTCAGTCGAATTACAATAAATTGTCATAGTCACAGTTTGGCAATACCATAAAACATCACAAACTTGAAAGATAACAGTTAATAAACCTCTGCATGGAGATCAGCTCATATAAATTTTAAACATTAGTAGAATATAATACATACCGGTTTAGTCCCTATTATAAATTAAATATTCAGCTACAGTATAAAATGAATGTAACTGTACAATATCCTTAAGAGCTTTTATGAACTGATTAAAAGTACTTGACAACAGCTTTATTTGAATTGGAAGATTAATATATATCTTGATGCCAGCATAAAGGCAACCCCTTTTATTAAATAGATTTGGTTGTGGCTGAAATACTTTCTTGTAATTTCTGGTTTTAGTGTCATATAATTAAAATTTTCTGTGAAGTACTCTATATTATTGACAACGAACACGGTTATAGACTATATGTATTGAGCAGTTAAAGGTAATATTCCTAAAACTTTAAAAAAGTCTGTGCAGGAATCTCTGCTTCTGGCTCCCATCATAATTCTAATTATTTTATTTTGTAATGAAAAATTTCTCTGCTATGTGAGGAGTTACCCCAGAATAACAATCCATAAGTCAGTACTGAATTAAAATAAGCATAATAAATCATGTTAAGTGCATCTTGTGATATAAATGGTTTGACTTTTCTAATTATGAAGCAGGCTTGGCTCAATCTAGGTACAATTTTATCTATGTCCTGCCCTTCATTAATGGATTGGCAGACAGGATATGAATCCAGTCTGCTTATGTGTTTAGGCACGCATAACAGCACTTAAATCCTTAATACAATTGCTAAATCAAGAGTCACATGGCCTGTTGTTCTGTTACATGTTGTGGATTGCGTATTACTTACATGTCCCATCCAAATGTTGTGCTGGCATTTGAAGTTAAGGAAGGTTATTCCGTGGCATAGGTACTGCAAGAGATGCACCAGCTACTGGTCTCTACTATTGTTGATTGTGTGAAAACATAAAAAATATCAATCCATTACGTTAAATGCAAACTGAGCGCTAGGAAAAATCCTCTTCTCAGAAGCAAGCATATATTAACTGAACAAGTGTTATGTGCATGTTCATGTCTCTTGACAAAAATTCAAAGCAATATTATAGTGCATATGTAACTAATCTATTAAGTAGATAATTGCCAAATCAAAATTACATTCACAGAAAAATTATAAGTGGGTTGAACCTGAGGAATAATTCAGTTTGGAATTTTTGCCTTTGCTTCTCCTGCATAAAGGGTAAAGATTAAAATCCAAGATGCTCTAATTTTGTCTGTTTTGTGTGTAACTCGAAATTTGATTCTCTTACCACATGGTAGGAATACAGGGCAAAGGTATTTGTCAAGAGGATTCTGAAAGTATTTGTACGGAGGAGGTAACAAGTAACAGTGAGGCACTACAAGCTCGGATTGTAACCAGATAATATTAGGAACATACAATCAAGGAATATGTGTTGGATCAGTCATGATGGTGTATATGGAAGACAGAATAAATGCATACAAAATTTTGGTAGGAAAGCCTTAAAAGAGACAGACACTCAAGAGAAACTTCCATCCTTTTACATTATCATGTCCAGGATGGAAGGAATTAAGTTTTGAACCAACTGAATGCATTCCCCAATCATTACCATCATTTATATAAATTTTGTGATGCATGGAATGGAAAGTATAAAATTATGGCATAAATGCAAATTAATTTGAAAACTGGACCTCATTTTGTGACTTGCAGATGTTGTTTAACTTGTGGACAGAATGATGGCTAAGATTAGCAAAAGGGACCACACAACAAGGCTTGGACAGTTGACTTCTGCCATTGGTTTTGTAGGTGTTTGCTGTGGGTGGATCAGCAACAGGCCAATGCTTGACTGTTTGTACTTAAATTTACAATGAAAATGATCATGGAAATAAGACTTCTCAGAACTGTACACACAGACTGCAGTGTAAAATTCATAAGAGTTTAAAATCCTACTTATATGCTACCAAGCAAATTCAGAAAATTAAGAAAAAAGCATCTGTATAGTCACCAATGATGGCCTTTGTCTATTCAGAACAGGTTTTCAGCCCTGCATACATTCTTCCTTCATCATAGGATTTGTAGGTCTTAATCTTCACTTTCACAGTCCAGCCAAGCCCCCCATTGAACTGTGACTGTCATGGCAAGGACTCGCCACTCTCTCATAGAGAAGCTAACAACACTGTGTTACTAAGTTCCATAACAATTTACCTAAAGCCAGTAACCATAATTGCATCCTGGCTGTGGGGACTAGCTGGTAGAAGTAGCATAAATGTCAGGCTGTGGTTGCACGATGCAGCTGTTTCTCCCTTTACTCAAGTTCTTTGTGTCTATTATACTTGTGTGTGTGTGTGTGTGTGGAGGTGGTGTACTACTACAGGTGTATTTGCGTCTTGCCAAACAGGAACAAATAGGTAAACAGACTTCACCAGAGAGCCAAAGCATTCTGTATGATAACCTTTGGTGGTGTTAGTTTATATGGGCCTGTCTTAGTTTAGTGACTGGTTTGTCTCCACAGTGCTTGATAATTATTATATATGAGTACATGGTTGCCATCAACACAGCTATTTATTGGTGTATATTAATTCAAATTACATGGTTACATGTTTTGACCAAAACTTGGTTTCCTTCAGGCCAGTAAATTACACAAAAAATAAAACTTACAATTGCAATTTTATTTTATGGCTAGACTGAGATTTCAGTTGTGTGACCACTTGATAACACTCAGGAGCAAAAATTAAGAATGGTTTGTGTAAAGTATGTAGACTGTATAGATCACAGCATTTCAGTAATGGCCAAAGAATTTGAGGTGTCTGTACTCAGCACAAAGAAGCACAGAACAATTCACTGCATGCATCTTTCTTTGACCAAAGCAGGGAAATAACAATACAAACAAATATTAAGTTACAAAAAAGGTCACAGCTCTCCCAGGCTGTATACCCATGCAATGGCTGGAAATGTTAATAGATGGATTTGGTCCCACTGTTCTGAAATGCAAGTGAGAAACACAGAGGGCCTAACCAAAATGGAGACTGCTCTTAAGCTTCACATAAATTAAGTGGTGTAGGTTGTTCAACTCATGAGCTATGGACAGGAATGCCCATCCAGAGTTCAGAAGTCAGAACACACTCTCTACAGTTTGTTTACCTACTGATTTCAAACATCCTTTGAAATCATTCACAGAAGGAATTTTGAATTCTTCTTTATAAGCACTCCCAGGGCTACTCCTGTAGGGAAAAATAAGGAATTTTAAGCATTCTCTTATTAAGGAGGCTATGAATTGGGGACATGGGACTGATTTACAGTGTGAAAAGTGTGTCCAACTGAATAAAGACTATTCAAGTTTTGGAAGTGAGATGGCCACCATTATAAAGTACTACTAATTATAACACTGCCCCATCCATTGTAGGTGTTGTGTACCAGTTAAGAAAAAGAATGTGGTTATATGGGAGGCCACATCTGTCCATATGTGACCAAGACAATACAAACGGTTGCATAGTTTTTACATGTTCAATGTGCATTTAGGACACAAAATGAAGATTAACTCATGTCAAATGTTAATGAACAGAATGGTAGCATTTCTTTGTCAACATGATAAACAGTATTGCTACACTACTACTGTTATTCATATTCAGTGAAGGGGTTTTCTGTAACAGAGATGTGATTTATTGAACTGTTAATGGGTATTTGGTTAGTAATGATTTTATGTCTTAAAACTAATTTTTCAACTGTATCATGCAATGTGAGCTGCAGCTTTAAGCTCAGTACGCGCTTTCAAGAACTACCATATTTAATATTAACAAAGCAAAAAAAAAATCATTTTCTTGTAAAGCTGCATAACGGCTTGTGTTGTCTACAGTTTTTGACATGAACAAGTTTGACAAGGTTTTACTTCCTTCAGTGGTAGTTTTGTTACATTCACAAATCCTACATTTTTTTTCTGATACAAAAAGGTGCTTCAGTTCAAATCACAGAGCAGAGAGCACTATATAACAGCGACATTTACAGACGATTCCAGAATCTTGTGTGCTCAATGTGATCTCCATTTCACCCTTTGGCGCCAAGAGTTCGGAAGTATATCCTACATCTCTAGAAAATTTGTGGATCCCCATGTTAAGTTTTTTTTTTACGTTGTTTGGGGTGAGAAATACGGAAATGGACAAACTCGAAAGAGAAGGTACACAAACATTTGAAAGAAGTCCCAGGATAATACACTTGGGGGATTCAATGTTGCAATATATTAAAAACTAGGAAAAAAAATAAAATTTTGGTCGAACGGAACTTATTTTTCATGAAAAGTAAAATAACACTTGAGGGCAGCATTAAAATACGTCCACAAAGCAAAGTACTCAAACAGCGTACGCGTAACCTACATCTTTTGCGGATTTTTAAGTATGGACCACAACCAAACGTCTCCCACTAACAACCACACCGTGGCTTATTAATTACGTTCGCCACGGACTCTGTAGCTTGACGAGCTTCAGGTAAGCTCTGACTTGAGGGTCACATTCGTATGCTGGAGTAATGGAACGCTGATCCATGAATAGCTCCGTTCTTCTGTGACAACATGGCGTTTAGAAGTATTTCGCGGTAATTACGGAAGAGAATGTACACACGTTGTACCATTGCATGGAAATCTGGAGTGTGGGGCTGTAATGCAATATAATTGTTATGTTTATCTAACTGCAGTGGTGTGACAACACAGGAAAAATTAAGCATTAAAAGAATTACGTCAATTGAAAAGAGCCACAGTGATAGCACGTGATTATCATGTACGTGAGCCTGTGTTTACACAGCGATCTTTGATCAATCTTGCCAATGGCATGAGCGGACGATGTGGTAACTGCTGTGGTGTGTGCTGCCGATCTAGGCCGTAATGTCGCCAATGTCACGGTACCTGTGACTTATGATGGCGAGGGAACTACTTCGAGCAGGTGCAGTGAGATGATTTTCATAAGTTGCAGAACATGATACAGGAATTCAAACCTTCCGCCCCCTAACAAATCTCTTAATTTTAGCGCCATGAATTTGGTATCGCACCTTCTTCCAACGCTGGCACAAGGAAAGTCTGTGGCGGCTGTGGTCGTGGATAAACTTTGTTAGAAGGAAGCAGTATGAGTGGGAGGTTATGTTTCGCGATATCTGTAAAGTTCATAGTGCCAGGGCGTCCTGCAGAGGCAGCTGTGGGTTCTGTATTTTATTTGCACTTGGAAGAAATGTATTGTCATGCCTGAGCAGTTATAATTTATATATGAATACGGTACTGGATTTGTCGTAGTATGGAATCTGGTGTGAGGTACGCCCATAAAGACTGCACTCAACACAGCTTAAGTCATACAGTTTTATTAGCATCTGCGGTTGCGTGTTTTAGCTCTCAAAATTATTTGTACTCGTAATCCCGGTTTGCAGGAAGACAGGACTTCTGTGTGAATCGGAACGTGAGAAATAGAATATTAATGTTATAATTTAAAGGTATGTAAGCGTAATGAAAAGTGACATGACGCTTTGGTACAGCATTGGGAGACACGCAACTGTACGGAGTGTGTCTTGGCTCCGCATAACACGAACGTTATTTTCAAAGTTACTAGATTCGGATTCGATTCCAATAGATCTATCAAGACTCACTTTGATGCACAAGCCTCGGCAGCTCCTTGTTCCCTCTAGTAGAAAAGAGGCATGTATTGTCCAAGTTAAGTTTGTACATGAAGGAGTTGAAAGTGAAAGTGATAGTGAATTGGAAGAAACCTCAGAAGATGTAATTGATCTGTATAATGAATCTGAGACATTTTCTTTTAGACATCTACTGTATCCTAATTCTGAACATCCTCTTATTAAGCAGCTGAATCTTTCTACATCAGTGCAAGATGTTTTTAATTTTGTAAGAGAATATGAATGTGAGTTTGATGGTCAGCTCGCAAGCCAAGCTGTGATAGTGTTATGGGATCTTCAGAAAATTTTCTATAAAGTGAATATTCTGGATTCATATCAAAATGAAGTTATTAACTCTTTGTTAAATCCATATGACATTCTTAAGAACTATATCAGTAAGGTTTGTGGACATGATGATTTTAAGATGCTTCTGCATTTGGTAGAAAAACAGACTGGGGACATGTCAGTAGATGCAGTAACAGCAACATTGCTGTACTTAAATAAAATGGGTGTCAGTGTGGATCATCCTGTAATGCAGAAAATAATAAATCATTGTGAATCCTTGGTGGAGAGCTGTGGCCCAAGATTTCCTCTTACAGCCCTTTCTCGTTTCACTGTGGCAGTTCACAGCAGAAGAGGACTCTGGTCAGTCTTGATATCCAAAACAACACTGCCACGTGTATTGGCTGGTATTGGTATGTTTAATTCTGAGGGCCTGAGTAAAATTTGAAAGCATTCCATGTGTTAGACTATACACAACTTTCAAAGGCATTGCTAGTGTAATATAATTGTGTCCAAAATATTCATTCTTTGTCTTTATTAGCACCAAAAATGAAATTTTTTTCCTTCATCAGACTCTACAACTTCATTGTTTGAAAGTTTTGGCCTTCTCTGCTACTTCCTTCCACTTATCCTGACCCTGGTGCATTTTGTCCAATTATTTATCTTCATAATTCTTAAATCTTCTTTTATATTGTGTTCCCATCTAATTTTTGGTCTTCCTGCCAATCTTATAGATATCAGTTACCACTGATATAATTTTTTGGCTGTCCTATCATTTTTCATTTGGTGTACATGGCTTAATGAGCTCAATGTTTTGGCTTTAATGCAGTTAGTTATATTCATATTACTAATTAGGTTTCTTAATTCGTAATTTGTTTCAATTCTTCATGTACCATATTATTTGTAGATCCAAATATTATTCTTAATATCTTTCTTTCTATTATCAATAATTGTTGTTTTGTAGGTTCATTCAGTACCAATGTTTCACTGGCGTGTGTTATCAAAGAAATTATTATAGTCCAATATAACTTTAATTTAGTGTTGTTTGATAGTAATTTCTTTCAAATGTTTTGTGATTGCCATAATGAGCTTTTTTGCTGGAGCAGTTAATTCTTTAATATCTTCTTCAGTGGCATTATTTCCTTTTACGGTTGATCCAAGGTACTTATAGGACTAACATCTTAATTATGTAGTGTATCATCAGCATAGGCAGAAGAATGTTTTAAATGTGTAGATATAATTACTCTTAAATCTAGTTGCTTTAATATTACATCTACAACTACACTAAATGAAGTTGCAGGTAGAGGATCTCCTTATTTTACTCCAGATTCCACTGTAAACTCTTCTGTATATTTGTTGTTTATTTTAACTCGTGGTCTATCATTGATTGTTGAGTTAACTCAATCAGTCTTATTAATTTTGCTGGAACATTATATTGTGCTAAACATTCCATTATTTTATTCCTATTTACAGATTCAAAAGCCTGTGTAGAGTCAACAAACATGTCATGCAGATTTATATTGTGTTCATAGCACATATAAAAAAATTAGTCTAATTATGAATATATTTCAAATAACAATAATAACAAAAGTTACAATAAAAATATGAATATATTATCTATATTAGATTTATATGGGGTAAATCCAATTTGACATTCTTCCAATTTTTTCAGCTATGTCAGATAATATCTTATTTAGTAATATAGCAAATATTTTATGTGCAATATTAAGTAGTGTAATTGGTCTGTAATTGTTAACATTTTAATCTGTCTCCTTTTTTGTGTATTGGTCATATATCTCCTTCATTCCATTGTGTTGGAAGGTGTACTGTGTCCCACATGTTTAAAATTAATTTATGTAATTTGTTTCAAAGTTCTTCCTTTGTTTTTTTATCAATTCTGGAGGCATATTATCTGAACCAGCAGCTTTGTTAAATTTTATCTTATTAATTATAGCACATATTTCATTATAATTTTGGTGATGACACCTCACTGTTTTCACTTAAATTATCAGTTGTAGGGACAGATGTACTTAATGCCTCTTTTGGATTAAGAATATTTTGAAAATATTCTTTTCATCTCTTCAATACTTGTTCTGTTTGTGATATAACATTATTCTCAGAATCTTCACAATTTGTAGATGTTGACTGTTGCTGGCTAAAATATTTTACCTCTTAATTTTTTTTTTTTTAATTTCTTTCATTAGCTGCATCTGTTAGCATTAGTTTGTAGTTATGCCATAATTTCTTTTTTTTGTTTTGTTTATGTATTTTATTTGCTTCTTTCCTTGTTTCTTTATAATGTTCTTGTTTTATCTGTTACAATTAAAACCAACTAAATGCACTCTTGTCATAATTTTAATTTCGCAAAAATCTTCCACATGTTTCGAGCTATGAAGGTCCGCCATTAGGAATTCGCTAGTAGAATACAAGCATTGTGGTATAATGTTATGACCAAGTATGCTTGGTGTTATGGTGAAATATCAATGTGTGTTGTATATAGGGTGGAGTATATGTGCTGAAATTATAATAATGGTTATTGTAGAACATATGAAAGTAATATAAAACTATATAAAAGCAAAGCATATATATATATATATATATATATATATATCTGTGTGTGTGTGTGTGTGTGTGTGGTCTTTACAATATAAAAGTTAATCAAATACTTATTAAAATGCAAGAAATGCAATACAATGTCACACTGTAAATACTATAAAATAGAGCAATATTTACAGTACATACCAGTGGTGTAAGGAGTCTTGTGGTTAGGAGAGTGAGCTCAGTACTGAGGTCTAGGAAGTCGAGGTATTAGTCGAAATTGCATTACAGGTGTGATGTAATATCAGGGTCAAAGATCAGTCGGTACATTGTGTTGTTTTTACCTGCATTTTGCTCTGGTATGAGTTTTTTTTTTAATGATTGCAGTGTGATTGAATGTAAAATGGTTCATAAGGAATTAAAAATGCAGTCTTCGTGACTTGCTTCAGTATGGACTTTGTAGTAGTAATGGGTTCATATTCATGGTTATTATCTAAACTATGTACAGCATATGCCGTTTGAGAGTCATTTTGTTTTATATGTCTCCTATGGTCCTGGTGTCTTTGCTTTAAGCTATAACTGGTTTGTCCAATGTAAGATACTTTACATGTGGCACATGTGAATTCGTAAATCCCACTTTTCATATGTTCATGTATAATACTGTTTGTTTTTGGTTTTGTAAGTTTGTATATGGTGTTGGTACTCTTGAAGGCTATTCTCACTTCTTTGTGTTTGACAAATTCATGATCTTGCATTCTAATGGGCTATGGTATGTATAAATCATCCAAGTTTTCATATTTTGGGTTGTATCATTATCCAGATCATGACATTATTGTGTTGTAACAGGATATCTAGACAGGAGCACTCCTAGAACAGAAAGCATTCCTACATATGGCTAGGTATGGACCCTAATAGTATTCTGCATCTTATTGATTGAAGACAGTTGTGTAAGTAATTCACCATGAAGAAGTTATTAAGCCAAAGGATTTGTTCATTGTACACAGTCGCAGGAAACTTTGATGCTTAACTTAATACTGTGGTTTATGCACATAGTTGGGATTAACAGATGCTCAAACATAGAGAGTAACCTGTGGCACCTGTGTTACAGATAAATGACAGAAGAGCTAGTCTTCATCTATAAATGTTTTAGATATTTGATCCTCTGGGATGTAGCGTGGTATCAATTGTTGCTTGGTTACCAGTGTCTTCAGAAAGTGCATTGGCCCCATATTTGAGGGTCAAGATGGCCTTTGGAACCCTTGAACATGGTGACCCTCCAATATGGGACCAACACTCTGTCCCAAAATGTCAGTGAAAAACTACCCGTTGACAGTGTGTAAGGTCGTAGTAAAATCAAAGCCCTCATCTACACTGTGGTGAAAACCTACAATCTCACATCCAAAAATTCTCATATAAAACTTTTTTCCTTATTTTTTCAGAATCTTGTAACAGTGTTGCAGACTTTCGACTTGTAACAATATGCCTCATCAGTATTTGCCAGTTAGTCAGTACCTCGGTTTTGAACATGTACAAATCGAAAGCAGATGCTCTAGTAGACTGTGGAATAATTACAGCACAAGATTCAAAAGTTGTCACAAAAGCTGTCACATTTCTTAACTATCCTCATTGGTCTCATCTGAATGGTGCCACCATACGGAAACTGCTGTTGGTTCTTAAAGGAAATATTTGTGGAATGTCACCAAAGGATCTCATCAGTGTGCACAAGGTAACCTACTTATGACCAGCTGGTCAACACTGTTAAGAGAAATAGTTGCTGTTTATTGTGAGAATTAGACAGAGTGCATATGTATGCGGTGTTGCAGTTAAGTTTCTGGAATGCTGCCATGAACAATGTTTAAGCACATGCGCACAAGAAGTTCCTGGCACTGTTGTGTAAGCTCCTCACACAGCAATGTACTGTTTGAGCTGATATTGCCACTGTTCAGAACATTGCTGGGATCTCTCTTCTGGGATGCTTTTTAGGATGTCCATCACATGTCTGTGAATGTTGGCAGTGTTTGAAAATCGATAGCTGTTCGAACCAGTCTTCAGTTCCGAGAATAACCAAAAACCACATGGCACCAGTGCTTGTGAATGTAATGGATTTTCTAATGTCATTGTCAGTTTTGTGTCCAACAGCAAGTGTGTCATGAACAGACACATTGTTGTGGGGCATCAAGCATCAGGCCAAAGTATGGGTCTTGTCTGGCAAAAAGCATCACATAACCTTACCATTATCTCCAAGTAAGAGTTCTGATTCACTGTGCAACGTTTTTGAAGCTGCTCAAAGTGAACAGAGCATTTGTGATCAGAAAAGCAAGTTAGCATTGAACTGGGTAGTGAGATAAGAACAAACATCACACCACTGCAGTTTCTGACCATCAGACAAAATTTATGGTAATATTTTTGCTGAATTTTCCGCATTGCCAAAACTCAAGTCAAAATCTTTGATAATTTGTTTAAATTTAGTTCCTTACAGTTATTCATACTTGTAATTGTCTGTTAGAAGAGTCCAGTTGAAATGTGATGGCACACAGTGATGCATGGGAGGGGAAGTGAAGGGGAAACTGGTGAAGGGAGTGGGTAGCCAGTACCCTCCACACTACCTCGGAACATGGTGTATGCAGCATTACTACCGCTGATTGCACGCACCTTGGCTGCCAGTAGTAGACTGGACTGATGCCCCCGCCAATTTAAATGGACTCATCCGTTTTGCCAAAAGACAAAATCTGATTTCTGTGCGTGTGCCATCACATTTCAAACACAGTCTACAAATCGACTTTTGCACTATTTTCCACATATTTATCTCTCCAGTGATTTGGGAGACATCCAGTTTTGTCATCATTTCGCATGTCTTCCTTGCCGGTCAGACACGCTCAACTTTTAATTGCATCAACACTACTATACGTCTCTTATCAACTACTGTTGCATGTGAAGTGTTGCCAAACTTTGCACGATACTTGATGTTAATGTGTTGCTCTAACAATATATTGCTCATTTTCCATTGGGATGAAAACAAACTTGAATAAACAGTGCCACTGGTTTGCTACTGCTGCTGTTTTTAGTGCAGCAGCTTACAGGGTGCACCACAGACATCACAACATGCAGCAGCTTAGTCATTACTGGCTACTCAAAGCAACATTGATGCCGGCATTCTGGGAACATAATTGTCGCACATCATTCATTGTGTGCATAATATGCAGAGATTTTTAATATTGATACGGGTGGTACATGCAGTATTGAGTGTACTTTACACAGTTTAATGTAATAACAGTAAATAAGGACAATGGCAGTGGAGAACATCTTGATCTGGTGGTGTAATTGGCACTGAATTTGTATGAGTCATGTAAAGAGGGATGCACATAGTAATTCCTTATCCTAAAACTTTCTTGTGCAGCTTATCACATGAAATTTGTAGGAATAATTAGTGAAATTGTAGATATTTGTGATTTAAAATGTTTTTACTTTTTCAGAATAATTTTTCATTATAATTACAATACAGGCTATCACATAAAGTACCTATGTATTTTATCATTGTGTAGCTTGTGACCTGATTTTTTATTGTGTCCAGGATTGTGAAATGTTCTTTCAAATTCTCTTATTTCTCCCTTGAATGAAAATTGCCGCTCACTTGTTCTGATACATTCACTGTCAGTTTTTGTCCTGTGAAAGAAAATAAAAATTTAGTGGTTTCATTAAATCATTTAGGTACGTTGTGTATTACAGCCATAGCATCTGTATAATAGTGTACAAGATGTCAAGGAGTTCCTATGTTTTGACATCCATCTGTCAAAGCATATTTACTGTTATTGGGGTTTGATTGTTAGTGGGAGTGTTGAAGATTGCCATCATTGTGTACCTGTAGCACACCAGACACAACTGTAATCGTTTAACATGGAAAGCCAGTTATTCTGAGATTTCACATATCCACTGAGATGAAACCAAGGTTCACCACTAATCAGAATGAATGTGGGGTCTGGTTCTGCATCGTGCACCATAGGTACAGTTAACAAGATACAGTCTTGCTTCACGAAGCTTCTGAACCACATTTGTTTTGTATGGATGCATCATGCTCGTCTTCCACGTGTACTGACCTCAGTGGGAAATGTTCCACCACAAGTTTTCAAAATTTTGTAAACTGGTTTCTAAATTTACACCACACTTGCTGTGGATCCTGTACTCTGCATATCCATCATATGAAATGTGCCTAGTCACATGACTTATACAGTCTGGTGCAGTGTGAACTTTCAGCGTTTCTGTTTGTGTAATACAGTGCAGTTGAAGGCAGTGACCAGCAGTATTTCTCAGATAAAAAACTTCCCTGTATCTTCTCATAGAAATTTGAAGAGGTCGTGCATACTTAGAAGGTAGTATATACATCAAACTTCCTGTAATCTGATGTCTTATAGTCTTATAATCTGAAATTCTGATAATCCAGCACTGAGGAGAGTAGTTCCAAGACAGGAACTTCAATTTTTTAACCCCCCCCCCCCCCGCCCAAAAAAAAAGCCTGATCAGGGAAACAGGCGAAACTCAGAGACATGTTCAAAAAGGCCTCCTGGAGTGTCTGTACATCAACCATTGTGGTATCTCCTGACCCCTTGTCTCACTCTGTAACAAATTCCTCAGCTGTGAAGACTCCATAAAACACAGAAGAGGACCCTGATGACTCTGAACCAGCAGCTGAAGGAGATATCCTACTGGAATACTCCTCTGATTAGTTGTACAGCCCAAATTTAGGGGCTATAACAAACAGTTACCTGTCAGAACTTGTGTCTGTATAGGTTCCATCTAATAATCAGGGATATTCTGTATTGTGGCACCTGTCCCATACTGTGTGGGTCAGATTACTGGAATTTTGCTGTACTTTACATTGGGGTGTGTAAATGAGTTTCTCTTTATGTTACCCACATTTATTATTCGGGAGATTGGGGATGATATTTGGTATAAGATAGCTACACATAATGCGATTCAGCAAGGGTTTACAAATTGCTGGTGCCAGGTCACCGCAGTGACTGATTTTATGTTGTATCGATTAATATTTGTGGAACTTGCTGTACATCACCATTCTGATGTCTAGAATTTCGAGGTGGCTCCTAGATTTTTGGAAAATTAGTGCACACTTGCTGTTGAGAATCTGTGATAGAAGTAAATCAGCACAGGGGAGGCCATAGTTTGCTGAATGGCTTCAATGATATTACTTTTACATGCATACTGTGAATCCATACGACATTTTGAAAGTAAAGAACACCTTGGTAAAGGCTGTGTATCACGTCATGGAGCACATCAGTTTCAGTCTTGTTTTTGTTTTGTCAGTTACTGTACCAACTGACTTCATCCACAGGTTTTTCAGACCATTTTGGAACCTGCCGACATCGTGGACGAAATGCATGAAGCTGCCACGCAGTTTCTGTCACAAGTAGAGGATGAAAGAATTTCAAGTAATCCATTGGCATTCCAAGTTACTACGGACTTACTGTCTTGTCTGGTTTCTGTTTCATCCCCAACACAAAAGCTGCCACTTGAGAAACTTGCACAGCACCATGTTGAAGGGTTCACTTCACCTTCCTCTTTGCCAACTCTTTTCAAGATTCTGCGACAGCTGAAGACATCCAACATCAAACTGTGTGATGCATTCTGGTCAAGAACCCTTGAGTGCATGGTTAATATGCCAGAAGAGAGGGAAGACTATAAGCTCTTCAGAGTTAGTCATAGGTTGGTTGAGGAGTCCAGCTTCTGCTGTGAGTCATATGCTGAGCTGCTTGGCTGAAGTGCTTTCAGATTTGTATTCAAGTGCTGATCATTTTGAATCCTTACCAGTACACCAGCAATTGTGTCCTGAGATTTTTTGTTTTCCTCAGTTCCTTCATGCAAATTCCAGGATAGTGTGTCAAATTAGGCCACAACACTTCCTTACAAATTCCTCGCAGTTCTTCCTTTGTGAATCATACCATCATTTTGACTCTATGTTGTCTGAGCTAGTTAAAGCTTTACTAAGTTAACATTCTGTGTAAATAGGGGTGCCTAACAATGTGTGACAAAACTTCAGAACTATGTCTCTCATACTGAAAGGATAAAAGTCTTGTATATAGACATGGCCCTGGAAATGCCGTCTTTTGAAGTTATTTCAAAATGCTGTGACTGCATCACTCCTCATGGTACAACATTTTGCAGGGCAGTTCTTTATCACAGATTGGCTTTTGCACATTTAAAAGTGACAGCTGAGCCCATATACTTGGTCTTCCTCTGCCTAGCCATCAAGCAGGATAAGCACAAGTCAGAAAGGGGAGAGCAGCAAGGCTGAAATGGGGGGGAGCTTGATCATGCATTAAGTATATCTTTTGTCAGATCATCAGCAGGACACTTCCTGAAACACAGGCAGGTGGTTTTCCAAGAAATCGGGATTGTTTTATTGTGGGAGAAGTGCTGGAATTGCGTACGGTTGCAATATACGGTGAGCAATGATGCTGAACCAAATGTGGATGGAGAACTGTTGCTGATGGCATGTTGGAACAATTCCGTGAGGATTCTCTTCTTCTGACAGATGCTGAATGTGGAAGAGTTATAATTCTGCTGCCATGGTGTGTTTGCCTAGATGTCTTGTATAAAGAGCACAAACTTGGAAGCTTTCCTGGACCAATGTTCATATAAAATGTTTTCAACCTTTTGGTATGTGAGACCTAATCCTGAAGTTCTGCTGTGTATTTTAGGGACACTCTGTGTAACTGAATGTCACATGCAGCTTGTAGTTTTATTTGTTATGTGTCATATCATATATGATATTTGTTGTGTCATCAAAGGTTATTATACCAGTGGATTTTGTAAGCTAGCATGTCAAATAAAACATAATTCAAGAGATTCAGTGATGCTGACATTAAATTAAAGTTCCAAAGTACAGGAAAATATGCCAAGTTGATACAACAATAACTTCTGTTTGACAGGCGGATTTCTTTTAAATACAAATAATACCACAAGAGTTGTATGTGATGTTGAGTTCTGCCTAAAAGTAAGAGAAATTTTGCAAAGTGTTTGTTGACTGTGTGTATAACTGTTATCGCATGGTATGTGTTAGCAAGGTGACTGACATTGTACTGTACATGTTGTTCTGCTACAGTGCTTAGTTCATCACCCTAATGGACAAGCACAGACTGAAGGTGTTGGAAAATAGCGTAAAAAAGTGAAACTCTCCATACGACATGCCATGAAGGCACAGAATGGGAGTAGAGGTACACCTCTACTCTGTCTTAACCCTTCTACCAGATGGGAGTGGGTAGTCTGTGTCGTGTGCTGGCAGCTGTACCCCCACCCATTGCTGGAGGCTGGGTGGGCACCAGGGCCAGTCTGGACAGGTTTTGCCAAAACGAATACCCCTTGCCCCCCACCAGGGATCGAATCACGGACCGTCCAGCCCATAGCAAGTCACTATGTGGACCGTGCTCACCTGGCCCTGAGAGTAGTGTGCTAAGGGGAATGTTTGGATGAGAGTGAGGAATTGACAGGGTGTTGCAGGAAATTGCTTAATGAGGAACTTCATGATTTGTACTGTTCAGTAAAGGCCCCTGGTATCGGCAAATTGGGAACTGGCTGGGCAGGGCATGTAGCATGCATGGAACAAGTGACAAAGGCGTGCAACATTTAGGTCAGGAAACTTGATGGGAAGGGATGACATAAATTGGCTGTTAATGTTCAAATGTGTGTGTGAGAAACAGCTTATAAAAGTAGTGAATGGATTGATGTTGTTCAGAGCAGGGTCTAGTGGTGAGATGTTGCAAATGAAATGGGGAAGCTTTGGTTTCCATAAAAGAAGGGAAGTTGATTCAATTTTTCAGGCAGCATTCTGAGTTGGAAGTTGTGACAGCAATGTTGGTGTAATTTAAGTCTTCTTGGTTGTGTCACTGTCATGAGGCAAGTAGCTGATGATTTGAATGATCATAGCGCCTTGAAAATGTCTGGGAACTGTTCACCTGATGATGCAACTTCATGTCCCAGATGACTTGAATCTTCAGCAATGCCACAGTGAGAAACCCAACTCTCAAATTAATGTGTGATTTTCACGTTAAAGGTACATGCACTTCAACAACAATCTTGGTGGGACGTACCGTCATTATGAGATGGAGAGGCAGATGATCCAGTGGTTGTGGGATGAAGTGGAGAATGGTACTGCTGGTGTTATACCATCAAAGTTTGCGAGAGTTGCTGCATTTATATTAGCATATGGTAATATTGGTCAAGGAAGGTCAGTCCTATCTGAATCGACCCAGACACAGTTGGTGAGCAGAGCACTGGCGATGGCGCCACAGTTCAGTAAGATGGACTGTATGTACATCTCAAGAGGACTGCAGATTGGTGCTACTCTTGGGAGTCATAGAAAAGGGATTGCTTTGCGCTTTGTTGGTGTATTTAGAACCATAGATACAGCTATGAACAGTTGTGCTGAACTGCATTTGCAGCAAGATACATTGTCGCTGGTTGATATCAATACAATTATGAAGGCTTACATCAGCAGGGGAGGACAATCGGAGACGGAGCTGTTTGATTGTCTCATGAAGAGGTAAACTTACTAACATAAGAACAGTCTAAAGTAATTGAATTATATATGCAGACACCAGTAGGCACTGTCATAATTGAGGCATTTAGTAGGTTTTTGTGTCATAGCCTGACATTTACTCCTGGGTGACATCTTCTGAGATTCATGTTAGTGAATTGTAGTATTCTTCATTCCTCCATTGCTGTGTGCCCACCTGTCACTGTGCAGCACATTATTATATTTCCAGTCTGTAAGTCAGGGGCTTCATACTGCTGTAACTTGCTATCCCAACATTTGATGCTATATGGCATGACTTATTAACATCATGAGTAAATAAGCCATAAATAATAAAGAGTTTTTGATATTCTAATGTTGAATAATCTAGTAAGGTGCAGATGGTATACCCAGAGGCATTGCCAAGGCATTTGTTACTTTTAAATTGTCATATGGTTTTACAGTACGCACATAAATTTAATCAGCAGAGTGTTTAGTCACAGACGGATGGATATGATCTTCAGAAAGAAGGCCTGCCCAGTAATGCGCTAATATTCCTCCTTCCTGACTGTTTTTCTTTTCCCCCCCCTCCACACACATGCGCGCACACAGAGGAAGAGTTTGTACACTAATGGTCTCATTGTAATCTGACAGCATTTTTACCTGTTTAATTCAGTTGAATAAAAGGCTATTACATGACTAAAGCATTTGCTGCTGTGAAATAGAACTTGCAGGGCAGCAGGTTAAGCTTAATCAGAATAGAGGCAGGTGTGCTACATTTTGTGTTTGTTATCAGGTGCTTTCATATTTAGACAAGTGTTTAAGTTTCAGGCATGAAAACTTCAGTGGTGATGTTTCTTCAAGACTGCTTCGAGATGTTTCAAGCAACTTGCTGGTTACAAATTGTTTGGTGCCGAGTGTGTTAGATAAGCTGGTGAACTATGTTGTTGAGAATGGTCATCACATTTTGGGTGACACTGTTATCAGACTGCTCTATACATGCTACTCTCTTGGGTACACACCAACACAAGCTGAATCATTCTTCTCAGTTACAGCACATATTGTTATGAGGTAAGTAGCAGTATTTGCCGGTACTGGAGGTGACATGTAATGTATCAGTGTTAAAAGAGTACTACCAAAACCCACAATAGCATGGTGATAGAGTGGGGGGGGGGGGGGGGAAGTTTTAAAATTGGGAAACCCATTTGGGGGGGAGGATTTTGGAAAAAGGGGGGGTATTTTTGTTTGGTGAGGGGCCTTTTTTATTTTTATTATATCTTT
>Ga0123354_10000141_pt1 | contig 55442 bp, 47 predicted proteins | sample TergutLab28metaG_2_FD_97872 | JGI IMG/M metagenome (GOLD analysis project Ga0123354, IMG submission 97872) | Labiotermes labralis P4 segment gut microbial communities from Petit-Saut dam, French Guiana - Lab288 P4 | ecosystem: Host-associated > Arthropoda: Insects > Digestive system > Gut ... | reverse complement strand
CCGTTCGCCACTTTATACACCCACCGAAGCGGGCTTTAATCGTTCGACTTGCATGTGTTAAGCACGCCGCCAGCGTTCATCCTGAGCCAGGATCAAACTCTCCGTAGAAAGAGTGAACAGCGCAGATGTTCGTAACGCGCGGCGGTGAAGCTGCGCTGACATCGTTGCTGGTCTTTAACGTTAGTTTGATTCCGGTTTCAATCCGGTTTGGCCAGAGCGCCCGGCAGTTCGGTTGCTCCGAAGAGCTACCGCTTACCTGACTTCTGACCGAAAAGAATCGTCGTCGGTTTGGGCTTTTGACAGCCCCTCTCGACAGACGGGTTTCATTACTTGGCTTATTCTTAATTCCTTAATTCACAGTATCCAGTTTTCAAGGTTCGATGCGGATTTTTACCGCGCGCCAATTTTCGGCGCAAGGAACTATGTTACGCAAGTATAGAGAGCCTGTCAACACAGTTCTTCCAACTATTTCTAAATACGTTTGGACGGTACTTAAGTGAAGTGGACTACCCGCTTTCGCGAGGGTATATTAGAATACCTTATTTTTGCCTCTCAAACAAGAGGAAATCACAGGTTTTTTGAGAAAGATTATAAATGCGGATAGAAAATACCCGCTGACATGCTGCCAGCGGGCATTTATTGAATACGCGTTCCCTTGCGTTATGCGCTATGCGTTGCTCCGCTTCCGATACGCATTTACAAAGAGCACGCCCAGCGCGGTCAAAGCAGTAATGCCCAGACCCAAGCCCATATTCGAAAGGGTGGCATCGCCGGTCTTCGGCAAGCCTGTGATCGGGTGACTGGAGACCGTCGGGGTAGTTTCGGCTGATGGGGTCGTTGTCGTTTCATTAGTGGGAGTAGTTTTCTTTTCTTCCTTCTTCTCCTTCTCCGGAGCCTTTGTCACCGTCACCGTTGCGGTGCCATATTTGTCAACACTGGTGACTGAAGTTGCCGTAACCGTCAGAGTGGTCGCGGTTTCATCAGCGGCAACTTTTAGCAAACCAGTAGCCGCATCAATAGTGGTACCGGGATTCGTGCTGCCCGCTACGCTCCACGTTACGTCTTGAGAGAAAGCGCCATTGCCTGTTACTGTTGGCGTGAACTGTTGCGTTTTCCCTTGCTCGACCTTAACAGGATCCGGGGTTACCGTCACAGAAAGGACTTCAGGCGCTGGCGCAGGCCCATTGCCCTTTATCCAGGCAATAGAAACACCATCTGTGTAAGTGAAGTAACCACTCTTATAATCATTCCAGCTGGGAGGATCTTCGTAGCTCGCAGCACTGCCGCCTACGCTCACTTCGGTTGGGAACCGGGAAGAAACCGTACCATCAACGGTAGCCTGACCGCCGTTATCAACCTTCACACCAGTGCTGGTAACAGCAGGGTTGAGTAGGCTTGTAATATTACCGGTCACCGTAATAGAAGAACCCGCTCCTGAGGCATAAGCGCCAGTACTGCCTGAACTGTCCGTCGTGATGTTGACTACCTCGACGCTTCCGCCGCTTGCAGCATAGGCGCCAACGCCACCTGATCCCTCAGAAGTAGCGCCCGTTACCTGCGCTTTACCGCCGTCGATTGCGCGTACCCCATACGTCAGGCCTATAACATTGAACGCGCCGCCACTACTGGAATCCAGCAAGAGCTCGCTGCCAGCGCCACTCACCGTCAGCGCAGCGCCGCCACCATTGTTAATGGTAAGCGTATGGCCATCAGTCACAATCGTAACACTGTGGCCGCCGCTATAGGTCATAGCCGCATAAGAAGTGATATTTGCCGTCAACGTGATCGTGTCGCCATCCTGGGCGGCGCCCAAGGCGGTGTTTAAAGCCGCCATGGTACCAACATTTGTGTTAGCCGCGAACGCCACCGCCGGAATCATACCCAGCACCAACACAAAGGCTACCAAAACTGCAAAGACTTTGCTTGCCCCTTTTGCACCCATAAATTAACACCTCTCCCTCATCTGAACTGCAAAGCAAATATGTTGGAATTATACCATCAAATCAAGGAGATGTTGCAAACTGGCTCTCGTTTATAAACAAACCGAGGATTTGTAGAACAAAAGCAGCAGACATCAATGATGTTGAAACGCTTGCCGTGCGGCCCTGATGTTTCCTGGCCTATGTGAGGCGGATGAATCTGCGCTTGCCGACCTGCAGGACAGCGGCTTTAAGCGCTGCGGGTTGGCACTGGTAGGCGCCCTTGAGAAGCGGCTTACCGTCAAGCTTTACGCCGCCGCCATCTATCAGGCGACGAGCTTCAGAGGCTGAGGACGCCAGCCCGCAGGCGAGCATAAGCGCTGGCAGATAGATCGAGCCATCCTCGCCAGGAGTCGCGACCTCCGCGACCGTAGCTTCGGGGATGTCTTCAGGGATCTCGTGCTGCTTGAAGACCAGGTCGAATGCCGCCTCAGCTGCCTCGGCCGCCGCAGCATCGTGATAGAGCGCCACGATCTCGCGCGCAAGGCGCCGCTTGACCGCGTTAGGATGCCGGCTGCCATCAGTCAGCCCTGCTTCGATCTGGCCGATCTCTGCGGGAGCCAGCGGTGTTGCCAGCGTGAAGTACTTGATCATGAGTTCATCCGGGATCGACATGGCCTTGCCAAACATATCGTCTGCGCCGTCTGTCAGGCCAATATAGTTGCCGTAGCTCTTGCTCATCTTCTGGACGCCGTCTAAGCCCTCAAGGAGCGGCAGGGTCAGGCAGACCTGCGGCGCCATGCCGCGCTTTTCCATGAGCTCGCGGCCTGCCAGCAGATTGAAAAGTTGGTCGGTGCCGCCCAGCTCGACGTCAGCCTCAATAGCAACCGAGTCCATAGCCTGGGCCGCCGGATAGAGCAGCTCGTGCAGCGAGATGGGTTTTTGTTCCGCGATGCGCTTGGCAAAGTCATCACGTTCGAGAATGCGCGCCACCGTGAAGTTCGCCGTGAGCTTGATGACATCGGCGAAGTCCATCTTGCCCAGCCACTCCGAGTTACGGCGCAGCTCGGTCAGGTCAGGATTCAGTATCTTGTTGGCCTGGGCGATATAGGTCGCCGCGTTCTCCTCGATCTGCTCTGCGGTCAGCGCCGGGCGCGTGGTGTTGCGCCCGGAGGGATCGCCAATGCGCGCTGTGAAGTCGCCGATGATCAGCACGACCACATGGCCAAGGTCCTGGAACTGGCGCAGCTTGCGCAGGGGCACAGCATGGCCTAAGTGCAGGTCGGGCGCCGTAGGGTCGACGCCGAGCTTGATACGGAGCGGCCGGCCCTCGGCGAGCTTCTTCTTCAAGTCGGCCAACGGTACGATCTCGGACGTGCCGGACTGTATCAGTTCAAGTTGTTCTTCGAGGCTTGCCACGGAGCTTCCTATCAGTCAAACCAATGCGGGTGTGGTGTTGTGCCACACCCGTAGCTTTATATGAGAGAGCGAAAAGTAGTAATTGAGCAGCTACCTTTCGCTCTGACTTATGGTATCACAGCGGGGTGATCGCAGAGAGGCCGCTTGCCATGATCAGGCGCCGCAGGAGGGGGTGATAGAGCACGAACGCTTTGCCGGCTTTTTTAATAAGCTTACGCCTGAGCGGTGCGGTCAGGCGGCGGTAGTGCTGGTAGAGCGCGGTGGGATTTAAGGCAGCATTGCCTGCCTCGTTAAAGGCTCTTGCCAGGAGTTGGGCGCTGTCGAGGGCATAGCTGATGCCTTCGAGAGAACTGGGGCTGATGAAGCCGGCTGCCTCCCCTGCCAGGAGCGCACCTCGCTGGTCGCCGAGGCAAAGCTCGCCGGGATGCGTGGGATAAGATACGAGGCAGCTTTGCTGCTGGAGTTGCTCTCCGAAACAAAAACCCTGTGCGCTGACCTGGGCTTTCAGTTGAGCGAAGCGATCACGGCAGTGCTCGTGCTCGAATGCGCCACCTAAGATGAAGTGGCCGTTCTTTGAGAGCGCCCAGCAGTAGCAGGGCGTAATACGATTGTCGAAAATCACTGAGTAGAACGGCTGCTCGTTTTCGTCGACAAAGACTTCCTGGTAAGCAACGTAGCGCTTGATGGGCGCGCTGGGCATGAGCTGGTGGCGTACGGGAGAAAATGAGCCATCCGTGCCAACGATGGAGCGGATACGCAACGCGCGCTCGGCGTCGCCTTCAGCCACGCGCAACAAGTAACCGGCGCTTACATCAGCACCGGCGGCTGTTGGTAACGGCTGCACGCTCACGAGGCGAGCGTCGTGATGGCAGTCAACGTGGGGTGGGATGAGCGACATAAGCCAGCGGTCGAAAGCGGGACGATCGCAGTTCAGGTAGAAGCGCTGGTAGTAGCGGATCGCCTTCATTTGCAAGTCGATGGCCCGGACCGCGAAGATCTGCGGGTCGACCAATACGCTCTGGGGCAGGGTCAGACCGAAGCGCCCGAGCATCAACTGGGCGTCAGGGGCGAGCAGGCCGCCACAGGGTTTCTCGAAACCTGGCGTGTCGTCTGGCGCTCCGGTGCAGCCCTCTCGCTTCTTGTCGAGAGCGATGACCCGATAGCGCTCATCTATCAGGCGCGCGAAGGTCGAGCCTGCCGGGCCCAGGCCGATGACCGCGATGTCGTAATCAAAAGTCATAGTGAGCTGTCGGATCGGGGTTTGACCTCTTTGGTCCACAACAAACAGTAGGCCGCAAGGAACAACAGGCAGCAAAGGGTATAGCCCAGAGCAGGGCGGGAGAACAGAAAGAACTCGACCAGGCCGACCACGATGAGCAGCGCAGCGATCCAGTATCTAAGGGGGCTTCTGGTATTCATGTTGTGGCTCCTTCTACATTCTTCGCTCTCAGGCTAAACCATAGCACGACTATCGATTCTGTTGCGGATCGGTAAAGGGGACGCGGTAACTTATACAAGTCCGCGGAAGAAGTGCCCTTTGGTCACAGCGCCCTGGATCGTCTCGAACTCGCCCGAGCCATGCGCTGCGATGATCCCCCGCCGCAAGCGCGCGGTCTCCTGGGAAAGCGCACGGGGCGTGAGCAGCTCGCCGCCTGCGCACAGGGCGTCGACGCCTGCCTCAATGATCTCGGGGAGCGCCTCAATCAGGTCGAGCGGTACCGAGTTGTAGAGATGGGAGCGGCCGCTGCGGTCGGTCATGACCGGGAAACAGTAGCCCAGGCGATCCTTGAGCGCGGTAGGAGTACGGCGGCGCGCGCAGGACGCGCAGCGCTGGTCGCAGGGCCCCTGGGCCATGAGCAGGCAGTGCTCGGTGACCATCAGCTCGCTTCGTCCGGACGCCGCGATGCCAACTGGCGCCGGGCTGTGCGCGGCAATGTCGGCGATCTGGCGCCCGGAAAGCTCAGGCGAGAGCCAGATGAGATCGGCGCCGCGGCGCGCCAGCTCACGCGCGCTGTAGGCGTTCGTGACGTTAAAGGACCAGTGAGTCTCAACCGGGATCCCCCGCTGCTGGCAGGCGGCCAGCTGCCCCAGGTTGCCCACTACCGCCGCGCCGAAGCACTCCGCGACGCCCATCAGCTCATCAAGCTCACGGTCATGGCAGATGCGCGGGAGTACCGGGACGACGCCCGCTTCTGGCTGGGCGTCCAGCAACTCCCGCGCGCTGACCTGAACGCGCGTGGCTCCCGCGTTAAGCGCAGAGCGCGCCGCAGCCAGGCTGCCAGCCAGCGCCACGATGTCAGGCGCCAGGCGGCTGGTTTTGCGGCGCGGGAGAGAAGGAGCCTCGACGGCTGGCGGTGTTTCGGGACGAGGGTCGCCACCAAAGAAGCGCTGCGCCTCGTAGTCGGCCAGGGCCGCACGGCGAGCTGCATGCAGGGCAGCAAAGCCCAGGCCGACGCCTGCGCCCAGATCCAACTTGAAATCACCCACCAGATAGGGGGTCCCGCCCAGGCGCGCTACGTGTTCGCGCACTTCATCGGCTGTGACAGCTTTGGTACGAGCGGCCTCAACTACTGCGGCTTCACAGGAGCCAAAGTTGCCCGCCGCATCCGTCACAGAGATGGATAGGGGTTTGCCCTCAACCACGCGCACGGAAAAATCGAGGGGAGTCTTCTGTTGCCGCGCACGCTCGGTCGCCTGTTCGGCTTCAGCGGCAAGCGTACGCTGCGCTTCAGGTGTCGTGCGGTTCTTTTGGCGCCGATAATCCATCAGGTCATTGCCGCGGATCCCCGAGAGGTAGCCCTCCGTCAGTGCCCGATTGAAGGCGTCAGTCAGGCGACTACCCGTTTCCTGCAAGGGCCTATCAAGCGCCTCACGATACGTACTGACAACCGCAGCGACATAGCTCGCCGATTTCATACGGCCCTCGATCTTGAAGCTTGCCACGCCAGCGTCGATCAGCTCACCCAGCAGCTCGATACCCGCGAGGTCCTTGGGAGACAAGAGGTAGTCGCCTGGGTCGGCCAGGCGACGGCCCGCCACATCGACCATCTCGTAGGTCATGCGGCAGGGCTGCGCGCAGAGTCCCCGGTTCGCGCTGCGCCGCCCGATAAACGACGACATCAGGCACTGGCCCGAGTAGCAGATACACAGCGCCCCATGGATGAAGCACTCGACCTCCATGCCGCAGTCAGCAGCGACTGCGGCCAGCACACGGATCTCATTAAGGCTCAGCTCGCGCGCCAGGGTGATGCGGCGTACTCCTAGCTCCGCGTAAGCACGGATCTGCGCCGAGGAATGCACGTTGGCCTGCGTCGAAACGTGGATCACGACCTCAGGCATGAGCTCATGAAGCAAAGCGATCAATCCCAGATCCTCGACGATAAGCGCATCGACCCCTGCCGACCAGGCCAGGGCCACGAGTTCCAGGGCTTCGTCGACCTCAAGCGGCAGGATCGTGATGTTGACCGTCAGAAAGACCCGCGCATTGGCCAGGTGGGCGCGGCGACACAGTTCCGGCAGGTCACCGCGGCTGAAGTTCTTCGCTCCGCGGCGCGCATTAAGCACCTCAACGCCCAGGTAGAGCGCGTCGGCGCCAGAACCCAGCGCAGCGTAAAAGGCATCCCAGTCCCCCGCCGGGGCCAGCAGTTCTGGATGAGAAGTCGAGATGAAGGCACTCCGATCTTTACAAACAACACGTTGACAATTAGCGCCCGCGGCGCCTCAAAGAGCAGCCTATATTATAAAGTAGAAAAGCAGACTCATGCGGCAGTAGGGCGCATGTCAGGAAATTGTAGTCTATCAGGAGTAGTATGCCATATTACAGTCGAAGTGCCCGGGCTCATCGCAACCGCGGCCATAAGGGGAAAAAGATCGTCATCAGCGTGCTGGTGGTGATACTGCTTGTTGGTTTCGTAACTACCGTAGCGGGCGCTACCTATGTGTCAAGCGCGCTCAAGAACCTCCCTGACTGGAAGAAGGCGGGTGCGTTCGACGCCCCACAGGCGAGCCAGATCGTTTCAGCAGATGGTAAGCTGCTTGCCCGCATTTATCTCCAGAACCGCGAGTCCGTCGATGCGAAACAGATGGGTAAGTATGTTCGAAACGCAACCGTCGCGGTCGAAGACGAGCGCTTTTTCCAGCACGGTGGTATCGACCCCGCCGGTATCATCCGCGCTGCGGTGACCGGCAACGGTGGTGGGTCCACTCTGACCCAACAGTATGTCCGCCAGACGATATTGTCCACGGAAGCAACGCAACAGACCCTGACCCGTAAGGTTCGCGAGGCCTACCTGGCCCAACAAGTCGAGAAACAGTTCAGCAAGCAAGAAGTCCTGACCATGTACCTGAACACGGTCTATTACGGCGAGGGGGCATACGGCGTCCAGGCGGCGGCACAGACTTACTTCGCGAAGAACATTTCCGACCTCACCCTGCCGGAAGCAGCGCTTTTGGCAGGTTTGCCCCAGCGCCCCTCGAAAACAAGTCCTTACGAATACCCCAAGGAGGCGCTCGCGCGCCGCAATCACGTACTCGACCGCATGCTCGCGAACAAGTACATCACACAGGCGGAACATGATAAGGCTGTGGCCACACCGATCACCTGCAAACGTGCTGTCGAACCGATGCAGGGAGTCTATGCTGCGCCGTACTTTGTATCCGATATCAAAAAAGAGCTTCTTCCGAACAATGGCAAGAGCGCATACGGCCTGGACTATAACCAGGTCGTCAGCGGCGGGTTGATCATAAAGACCTCCCTTGATTCAAAGATGCAGAGCGAAGCAGAGACGAGCGTCCGCGATGCGATAGGTAATTCAGGGCCTGAATGCGCGCTGGTGACTATCAACCCGAAGAATGGTTTTGTGCAGGCGATGGTCGGCGGCAGAGACTTCACGAAGAATCAGATCAACCTGGCAAACAACGTGACGACCGACCCGAAGACCGGCAAAAAGACAGGTGGGCGGCAGCCTGGCTCAACGTTTAAAGCGTTTACGCTGACGACCGCTATCGAGAACGGGATGTCGCCGAGCGCCAGCGTCAACGGCAGCGCCGTGAAGATCCCTGCAGAAAACTCCAAGGGCTACTGGGACGTCCAGAACAGCGAGGGGCAAAGCCGAGGACAGATCTCAGTAGCACAGGCAACCTACAGCTCGGTCAACGGGGCCTACGCCCGTATCGAAATGGCGCTGGGTTCCGTGGAAACGAAATCTGCCGACAGCAAACGCAATGTTGAGATTGGCGCTACGAAAGTAGCGGCGGTCGCCACAAAGATGGGCGTCAAATCACTGCCGTTACCCCCCAACCCTTCACTGACACTCGGCGGTGACGCCTGCACTGTCCAGGACATCGCCAGCGGGTTTGCGACCCTTGCCAACAACGGGGTGTATTGCCCGCCCGTAAAGATCGTCTCTATCACGGACCGTAACGGAAAGGTCCTCTTCGACTGGAAAACTGAATCTCAGAAGGCTGGTTCTGACTACGCTCCCCAGCGCGTGCTGACCCCTTCGGTCGCCTGCGCGGTGGTAAAGATTTTACAGGGCGTAGTGTCCGGTGGGACTGGCACGCCCGCCCGTATTTCCGGGCGTCAGATCGCAGGAAAGACGGGCACCACGAACTCGAGCACTAACCTGTGGTTCACCGGATTCACGCCGAACTTCTGCACCTCTATCTGGAGGGGCTGGCGCGATAAGGATGACACCGTCAGGATCAATGGCGGCATGGGTTATGGCGGCACTGCCTGCGGACCCATCTGGAAGAGCTATGCCAAGCAGGTGTTTGCGACCTTGCCAAATGAAGACTTCCCTTCGGCTCCGGCGCCTCCCTACAATAACGCCCAGTTCAAATTCTATGGCGGAGTCGATAAAGCGCCGAATGTCGTCGGAATGGATTACCAGTCAGCGTATGCCCTGCTTCGCGCAGCTGGCTTCCAAGTGTCCTGGGTGCAGGTTACTGCAGACGCTCCCCGCGGCACGGTCATCGGTCAATCGCAGAGTGGCAATAAGGTTACCCTGAAAGTCAGCCTTGGTGGCGGGTCGAAGAACACGACCAGTACGCCGTAGAACTCAGAGCAGCTTTTTATCAGCTTCCAGGCAAGCCTGGCTCTTAGTGAGCTGGGCTTCTACGGCAACAGGCGCCGTTGCGCCCTCGCTCGTCTTATGAGCAACGGTAGCGCGGGGGTCAAGCAGCTCCATCGCCTCCTGGTTGAATGCCGGGTGGAACGCGCGCAGCTCATCCAGTGAGAGTTGCTCGAGCGAAAGCCGGTTCTGTTTGATGGCGTAAAGCACGACATTGCCCATGATCTCATGCGCCTGTCGAAACGGCACACCCGCCTGCTGGACGAGGAAGTCCGCCAGATCAGTCGCTGCCGCGAACCCGCGCGTAGCCGCCGTACGCATGCGGCTCTTATGGAAGTGTGCCGTGTCCAGCATCCCCACCAGGATATGCAGGGAGTCCGTGACCGTATCGAGCGCGTCAAAGACCGGCTCCTTATCCTCCTGCATGTCCTTATCGTAGGAGAGCGGCAAGGCTTTCATGACCGTAAGCAGCGCCATCAGATCGCCATAAACCCGCCCTGACTTGCCGCGCACCAGCTCGGCAAAGTCAGGGTTCTTTTTCTGTGGCATGATCGACGATCCCGTCGCATAGCTGTCATCAAGCGTCACGAAGCCGAACTCCGTTGATGACCAGAGCACCAGCTCTTCGCAGATGCGCGAGAGGTGCATCTGGCAGACCGAACAGGCGTAGAGCGCATCCAGTACGAAGTCACGGTCGCTGACCGCATCAAGCGCGTTGACACTCACCGCAGAAAAGCCCAGCTCTGCTGCAGTCATTTGACGATCGATAGCATAGCTGGTGCCTGCCAGCGCGGCCGAACCCAAAGGTGAGACGTCAGCCGCCTCACGCGCTGCCAGAAAGCGGGTGAAATCACGCGCAAACATCTGGACATAAGCCAGTAGGTAGTGTGCCAGCAGTATCGGCTGGGCGCGCTGCATATGGGTATAGCCCGGTAAGATGATCTTCTTGCTGCTGCGCGCGGCCTCGATCAGCACCGCGCGTAAGTCCAACAACAAAGGCAAGTGCTCGTCAGTCAGGCGCCGCTTGAGGTGCAGGCGCAGGTCGGTTGCTACCTGATCGTTGCGGCTGCGCCCCGTGTGCAGGCGTCCGCCAAGATCTCCCAGGCGTTGCGTCAGCTCCGCCTCGATGAGCATATGAATATCTTCAGCCCGATGCTTTGGAGTAAAGGTTCCCGCCTCGATATTAGTGCGGATGTCCTCCAGCTCAGCAATAAGGCTGGCCGCTTCTTCAGGCGTGATGATCCCACAGCTCCCCAGCATGCGCGCATGGGCGATCGAGCCGTCGATGTCCTCACGCCACATCCGCTTATCGACCGGAAGTGACGCACCAAAGCGCTCGACCTCTTCGCTTGGCAAGGTCTCAAAGCGACCGCTCCACGCGGTTTTGCGCGTGGGGTTTTGAGGCTGGGCTTGTAGTTTTGGCGCGCTATGCGGGGGCTCTTCGATCATTACGCACTCCTCCTAAAGGCCCGATGAATGCAGGCTCGACCACGTGCGCAGCGGCAAGCCATGGATCTCGATGAAGCCTTTGGCCGCATCGCGGTTGAAACTGTCGCCTTCATCATAGGTCGCCAGCTTGAAATCGTAGAGCGCGTAGGGGCTGCGCCGACCGCAGACGGTGATGTTACCCTTGAAGTACTGCAGGCGCACCTCACCGTCCATGGTCTTTTGAGTCGCGTCGATAAAGCTGTCGAGCGCGGCTTTGAGCGGGCTGTACCACAACCCGTTATAGACGAGCTCGGCCCACTTGTGCTCAAGATCAAGCTTAAAGTGCGCCGTGTCGCGGTCGAGGCAGATATCCTCAAGCGCTTTATGGGCTGTGAGCAAGGCGACCGCCGCTGGGACCTCATAGATCTCGTGCGACTTCAGGCCGACCAGCCGGTTCTCTATCATGTCGATCCGCCCGCAGCCATGCAGGCCGCCAATATCGGTCAGGGCGTTGATGAGCGTAAGCAGGTCCATCTGCTCCCCATCGAGAGCGATCGGCAGGCCCGCCTCGAAGGTCAAAGTGACCTCCTGCGGAGTGTCCGGCGCATCAGGGCCAGCAGGATCATTGGTCAAACCAAAGATATCTTCCGGCGGAGTCACCCAGGGATCCTCCAGGATGCCGCACTCGATCGTGCGCCCGAATAAATTGTCGTCGACTGAGTAGGGGCGCTCCTGCGTCACAGGAATGGGGATGCCATGTTCGCTTGCGTAGGCGATCTCATCAGCGCGCGTCAGTAAGTTCCACTCCCGCACCGGCGCCAGGACCTGCAGCGAAGGATCCAGCGCCGCGCAAGCGACATCAAAGCGGACCTGGTCGTTACCCTTACCGGTACAACCATGAGCGATGAAGTCAGCGCCACGGGCGTGGGCCTGGTCGACCAGGTGCTTGACCATCAGGGGCCGCGAGAGCGCGGACACCAGCGGATACTTATTCTCATAGAGGCCATTGGCTTTGATCGCCTTTGAGATGTAGTTGTTGGCGAACTCTTCACGCAGGTCGATGACCTGGGCGCCGTATGCGCCGATATCCAGCGCTTTCTTCTCAATAAATGTCATATCCTCGGTTTTGTCCTGCCCTACATCAAATACGGTCGCGATGACCGCGACGTCATAGTGCTCTTGGAGCCATTTGATGACCACCGAGGTATCAAGCCCCCCTGAATATGCAAGTATGCAAGTTTTCTGTGCCATAAGATAATCCTATTCTACGATCCACCAAGTGGATGGTTCAGTACGTACTATGCGGTTTAACAGATGATGTTTACCGGATATTGAGGCGCAGGTAAGATTCGAGCTTCTCTTTGAGCTTGTGGGCTGTGTCTTCTGAGTCAGCAACCACCAGCACAGTGTTGTCGCCCGAGACACTGCCGTAGACGCCCTCGATGACCGCATGATCAATGGCGGCCGCCACTACCGGGGCGGAACCGCCCTGGGATTTGACGATAACGAAGTTCGCTACTTGCAGGATCTCGAGAACGAGCTCGGATACCATACGCATCAGATGAAGGTCCTCGCGCAGGATGTAGATCCCCCCAGGAAGCTTTTCCAGTTTAAGGTCAGAGACGTCGCGCGAGACGGTCGCCTGTGTCACCGAATAACCCTGATCTGCCAAAGCCTGCACTAGGCTGCTCTGGGTGCGGATCTCTCCACCCCGAATCAGATCTCTGATGACTTCCTGGCGTCCCTTACGTGCCTTCATGGCACTTCCTTCCTGTTTAATTCCTGTACTAAGAGATTCTCATAAATGCTTACGCAAGATCGTTCGTCCGATACTTCGAACGCCGATGCCGATCGCTAACGCGTGAACCGCGCACGCGCCTTAGCAGACATCGGCGTGCTTCGTCGCGCACGTCGTCGCTCCTGGCAAGCCGCAGTCGCAGCAGGTTCGTGATATGTGAATAGTGCAATCAGCATAACAGTGCATTATATTCTCTCACAACAGCTCGAAAATGCAAGCTTTTTTGTTCACCTTTTATATTGATGTAAGCTTTTTATGCATATCTCCCCGAAAAGACACCAGTTCGCCGGCAAGATCGAAGTACCTGGCTTACATCTTGGTAGGAGCGCTCACACCGATCAGAGCCAGGACGGTCTTGAGCGCCCAGCGCGCTGCATCGACCTCGTACAGGCGGGCGGCGGTCAAGGCGGGATCATCCTCCACGATCACAGGACAGCGCCCGTAGAACTGATGCACGAGCGCAGCCAGCTCCTCGCCATAGTGAGCCAGGCGGAAGGGCGCGCGGTCGCGGGCAGCGCGCTCCACCAGCTCCGAAAAGCTCGCAAGCTTGCGCATGAGCGCGATCTCGCTCTCATCGGTAAGCAGCATGAAGTCAGGCGTGCCCGTGATGAGGCTCTCAGCGATCGCGTCGATGTCTGCCGCATCGTCGCCGCTCATCCCGGCGGCCTTGCGCAGGACGCTGCAAATGCGCGCGTGCGCGTACTGGACGTAGTAGAGCGGATTGTTCGCGCTCTGGTCCTTGGCGACCTCAATGTCAAACACGAGCTGCTGGTCTGAGGAGATACGTACCAGGTGGTAGCGCGCCGCATCGGTGCCAACCTCGTCGATGAGCTCCTCGAAGGTGACCATCTCGCCGGTGCGCTTGGACATGCGGACCTCGACGCCGCCACGTTTGAGCGTGACGAGCTGGCCAAGCAGGATTTCGAGCTTGTCAGGATAGCCGAGCGCCGCGACCACCGCCATCATGCGGGGGATGTAGCCATGATGGTCAGCGCCCCAGATGTTAATGACCCGATCGAAGCCGCGCTTGAACTTGTTGTCATGATAGGCGACGTCGGCGGCAAAGTAGGTCGCAACGCCGTCCTTCTTGATGAGCACGCGATCCTTCTCATCGCCAAAGAGCGTCGACTTGAACCAAACGGCGCCGTCGTCGTCGTAGATGTAGCCTTTCTCACGCAGCCCGTCGATGGAGCGCTGGATGGCGGTCGTGCCGGATGCGTCGGGCACATGAAGCTGATGCTCGCTGAACCACTCGTCGAAGCGCACGCCAAAGCGGTCACAGATCCGTTTCATGTTATCGAGCACCTGCGCATAGCTGCGCTCACGAAAGTAAGCACGGCGCTCATCGGCGGGGCGATCTGCCCAGACGTCGCCTTCCGCGTCGATGATCTGTTGTGCGATGTCCTTGATATAAGCGCCTTTGTAGCCGATCTCGTTCTCGTCGAAGGGCTTGCCCAGAAGTTCCAGGTAGCGCTCCGCCACCGATTCGGCAAAGATATTCATCTGATTGCCTTCGTCATTGAGAAGGAACTCGCGCTGGATCTCATAGCCGGCATGCTCCATCACGAGCGCCAGGCTGTCGCCGAGCGCTGCCCAGCGGCCGTGGCCTACATGCATGGGGCCGACCGGATTGGCCGAGATGAACTCGATCTGGACGTACTCGCCCTTGGGAGTGCCGCGTCCGAAGTCTGCGCGAGCTGTGTGGGCCTCGACAAGCACCTGCGCAAGCGCCGCAGTCGAAAGCGTGAGGTTGATGAAACCCGGGCCCGCGATCTCGGTGTCCGCGATGGAATCGTCTTGTGGCAGATGGTCGACGATGATGCCCGCGATGTCACGCGGAGCACGCTTGGCCTCCTTGGCCAGGCGCAACGCAACCGGGCTTGCCCAGTCGCCATGGTTTGGATCGCGCGGACGCTCCAGCTCGATGGGCGGGATCGCGGCCAGAGTCAGCGAGCCATCATCAACAGCTGAGTTCAGTGCAGCAGTGAGCAGGTCGGTCAGATGCGTTTTTGTGTCCATGCGAGGCGAGTCCTTTCGTGCTGGTGACAGTTACCCCAGGGGTGGTTGTCACCTGAGTGCGTGCGCGTGCGGTGTTTCCAGTATAGCAGGGGCAGATACTCTACCTACCCCACTCCAGTTCGTTCTTATCTAACAGGTACTCGCGTATATACGGCGGACTGAAAGCAAGTTTCCCACGACCAACGCTGTGGATGATGCCCGCATCGATCATGCGCTGCCGATAACGCGAGATATAACTATTATCTGCTTGCATGCGCAACATCACGTCACTGATGTCACTCTCTCCCGTATCCTGAGACATCGCCATCAGGAACTCCTTGTCCTTTGGCGAGAGATCGCGATAGATAAGATCATGAACGTTCCTGAACAGCTCAATTTTCGACGCAGTGAGAGCCTTCTTTACGTCTGCGCCCGTGAGTGGGTTCCGCTCTCTTTTCCAAAGATAGAATCCTATCAACTGAATCAGGTAAGGGTAACCACAACTTGCCTTTGCCGCCTGTCGCAATGCGCCTCCTCCGAAACTACGAGACGCCTTATCGAAGGCATCCTCATAGGCGTTTGCAACAATGCCACTATCGATGCTCTCCAACTCGACCCGCTGCGCCCTGCGCAGGAAGGTGAGGACCTGATCGTTAAGAACGTCCTGCACCGAACTCGGAAGCCCTGCCATCAACAAAGCAACATTCATATCTTCCATCAGGAGGTGCTGAAAAGTCACCACGAACTCCCTCATGTCAGGGGTTTCGTTGTGCACTTCATCTACGAGGAATACCGTGGTGATCCCCTTTTTCGTTAAGTGTGACACGATATCAGTAAGATAATACCGAAAACCATGTTCCTCCTGGCCATTCTTTCTACTGATGCTAATAGAAAATCCCAGTGCGCCTACAGAAAATCCTGCAAAATCATCGAACAAGTCCCCCACCCAAGGTTTTCCATCGCGCGCAGCGATATCGAGCATGTCAAGCAGCATGCCGTCTCTGGCAGTAAGATTAATCACCAGATACTTCTTCGGGTCCAGGTTTTGACGGATGTCTGCGAGGATGGCCGTCTTACCTGTGCCGCGAATCCCGGTGATGATGGATACCCGATGAGGATCTTCAGGATTATCCATACTCTGAAGGAAATCGTTAACGATGATGTCGCGCCCGATGAACTCTGTTGGGCGTTTGCCAAATTGGGGATTAAAGGGATTGGTGATCGCCGCGCTCATCTCTCGTTCCCTTTCTGGGTTGATCGGTTTATTATCCTGCTGTTGCTTTCATTATTCTATCATTACTTTCATTATTCTATTTTTGTTTCATTATAATGGTTCAACTTTCATTATTTTGATTCTCTTTCATAACTTGGTTTTGTTTTCGAAACTTCAGAATTCGTTCATGAAAACAGGCGGCCTCCGAAGAGGCCGCCTGTGATAAACATAACAAATCCAAGTACCAATGATTAATAATTAGGACGAAGCATCCAGCCTCCGCCAAACTGCCTTTGTGTAATCATCAACAGATTCTGGAACAACATCTGCGAATAAAGAAGGTTCGAATAATTCAAGTTCAATTAATTTCGGACTATTATCATTATCGATTGCTACATCTGCTCTTGCATATAAAGGAAGATGAGCGTCATCGGCAAAGCCATGCTTACAAGCAATATTTTCCAAAGATCTGATGGCTAACGTACCCAACTCTACCTCAGCTTCGGAAGGATAACCTCGCGAAATATCCTCCGTGTAAGTACCTCCAACATATTCTCCATTCGGCAAAAGCACTGGGCCTTTATGAAAACTGTAAGAATACTGACCATTGAAATAATACAAAGCGTTTTCACCAGAGGAAGTGACGTTCTTTGCTTCAGGCATGACCATTACAGTTTTATTCTCACGAAGAATGCTGCGCACTAATTGTAAAAGTTGAGGATCATCCCGACAGAAAAGTGCGGTATCCCGTGATCCTGCAGAGACAGTTGGCTTAATAACCACATGCTCAACAGTAGGACCCAATTCTTCAACAGCTCTACTAGCATCCTCTACGCTCCGACAAAGCGAGAAATCTAGGCAGGGTACGCCTGACAGCACAAGCTCTTTTAAATAGGTTTTATCGATATTCCAACGAACCAAATCGGGCGAATTGAGCATTCGGACTTGTTGTTCAGTCTTCGTAAGCCAGGTCATAAATTCTGCATAATGTGCCGGATAATCCCAGGGCGATTTAAAAATGACCAAGTCATAAGAATCCCATGAAATCGTCTGGTCATGCCAAACCAACCGCGATACAGACAAGCCGCTCTTCAATAAAGCCTCGGTAAGCCTGTCAATATCACGGTCCAAGCCATTACTATAACCATCCACATCAGTGACAATGAGGCCAATTTTTGGGTCGTCGCTCATTCCACACTCTCCTTTCTTCGAAAAATAAGAATAGAAACAATAACAAGCATCAGAATAACAACAAGCATGGGAAAAGCCGCCTGTTGAACATTCCACACTCTGATAGCGAGCAAAGCCGTAGAGGCACTTATCGCGCTTAATACATATGCAAGACTCGATTCGGTTCGTGGATAGCGCCATGATTTACGAATCGTCGGTAAAGTAGCAGCAAACTCAGCAATAAGGACGGCAATTGTCGCGATAAAACCAAACCCAATAAGCTCGACAAAAAGCGCAATGAGCGAAACACAAAGACAAGCCATCGAAAAAAAAGCGGGATGCCAAGCACCGCTACGCCGATTGATCGCAAAAATGAGAACAATCGCAGGTGCCAAACCAGCAGCAAAGATGGGCAGAACAGACCATCTTGCACCGTCCCGCAAGGCAATAGTTGCAGCAACGAACGGAATCGTTGCCCATAAGAGCCACGAAACGCGATCAGGAGTGACCGATCCAGCAATAATTGCTCGGCAATAAATGACTGCAGATACCATCTGAACAATAAAGCCTAAAATAGTAAGATACTGCATGTTAAACATTATTCTAATAACTTTCCGTCACGTGCTATCTGCGCAATATGCGGATGCCAATCCGGATTATTACTAATATGCTCAAGTGCAACCGGGCTGTTACAAAGACTGTCAACAATAAACTTTCGTTGTGCCAATTCATCTTCTTGTGTCAGGCCATGCTTCCGATCAGCAATCCACTCTGCTGTATCAAGCATCAACTCAGCAATGCCAGTGATTCGGTCCCTTTCTTCTTGTGACAAACCAGGTTCAAGCTCTTTTTTGTCATACATGTATGGCCGGGCCATAGGATATTCAATCATTATGCGATCAAATTCCATGAACCATTGATTTGAATCGGCATAGTTTTCATTTTTTATTTCAGAGCGATACATGAGTGTCGACACTATAAACGAAGCAACAGAAATAAAAATAGCCAAGGAAGCAAGTATTGCACTCAACATACTCTTCTCCGTTCGATATGGCGGATACTAATCACCCGTTGAATAGCTATCCGCGAATGGAACTGCGACATTTCTCGTAAACTATTCTGACCACCTTTGCTCCTGTCAGCTGCCATAAGTTGATTATAGCGTATCGGGTATTCTGCCTCACTCAAAGCCAATAGAGGAACTCGTCGCGCACACGAGTTCCTCTATTAAGCTTAATATACAAATCTGTTGTCAGTTAGAACCCGCTAAAGAGTCCCAGACTTGCATTAGTCAACACTGCCACCAATCCATAAACGCCTAATGCACAAAGGGCAACAGCAAAGACCCATTCATAGGCTTTCATGATGATCTTATTGCCCTGCTTTATCCGGTCGTAGATGAATATAACGACCCCGGGGATGAATAGCAGGCAGGTAAATGCCATGTAGGCTAAACCTGCCCCGTAGAACAACCAAAGCGCATAGACACTCGCGACAACACCGATGATGATCTGCACCACGCGTCCTTTAGGTATCTCCTTGTTCTGCCACATATACTTCACTTGATAAAACGCACTGAATGCATACGGGAGCAGGATGGCCGACGAGCACATCGTATAGCCAAATTTGTAGGCATCCATCGCGAAATAGATCAGGACGAGGAATACCTGCACGATGACGTTTGACACAACCAGCGAAAGAACGGGCGTGTCCCGTTTGTTCGTCTTGCCAAACGCCGCCGGGAACAGCCCCTGCTGCGCAGCCAGATAGGGGGTCTCCGCACCAAAAAGCGTCCAAGCCAACCAGGCGCCAGCGATCGAGATGATAACGCCTACATTAATGATTGCAGCGCCCCAGGAACCGACCATATGCTCAAGAATCACCGCGGTAGCCGGAAACGATTGAATCGCCCCGATATCGGCCTGCGACATGACGCCCAGCGAACCGATCGTGAAGATTACATACAAGAAAACCACCGAGAGCAAGCCTATGATGGTCGCCTTCCCGACATCTTTCTTGTTGCGAGCGCGCGAACTGAACAGTACCGCCCCCTCAATCCCAATAAATGACCAGACTGTCGCCATCATGGTCGACTTCACCTGGTTTAAGATCGAAGGCACCTTTCCTACGTCTACTGCCCAAGAGATAGTCTTGAGTCCTCCAAGGAAATTTGCTGAGAACTGATCGAAATGGAAGAAAATAACTACGCAGATCGCAAACAAGATGAGCGGTATAGCCTTAGCGATCGTCACCACAACATTGACCATCGTTGCGCTTTTAACGCCTCCGAGTATTAAGATGTGCACCAACCAGAGCACCGCTGAGACGACGATGATGCCAAGGATGGTAGGGCCGGCACCATGGAATAATTGGATGTTCTTCGGCATGAAATAATTGATCGCCGACAAGAGGGCAACCGCATAAGTAACATTGCCAAGCAGCGCGCTCAGCCAATAGGCCCAGGCATTACTAAAGCCCCAGAATTCACCGAAACCAGCGCGCGCATAACTGAACACACCACCGTCGAGTTCAGGCCTGCGATTAGACAAGTTGACGAACGAATAACCCAACGCGACCATACCGATAGCTGTGATGACCCACGCGATGATGATTGCCAGACCGCCGGCGCCTTCGGCCATGTTTTTTGGCAGGTCGAATACACCCGTACCGATCATCGCCCCGACTACCAGTGCAACCAATCCGCCGAGGCCAAGCACTTTCTTTGAATTGTCAGACATTTTGCCTCCTTTTCCGCCTAATTAAGCGCTGTTCAAGGCGCCCGTCGTGATTATCTAGAGGCTCAACTTGCCTCTGTCATCCTATCCTAGAACTCACCGAGAGTAGCGGCAATAACCGCCTTGATGGTGTGCATGCGGTTCTCTGCTTCTTCAAAGACGTGAGCAGCAGGGCTGCGGAAGACCTCATCGGTCACTTCCATGCAGTCAATGTCGAACTGTTCCTTGATCTGGCGCCCATAGACCGTGTTCGTGTCGTGGAACGCCGGCAGGCAGTGTAAGAAGATCGCGTCAGGCTTGCCGGTCGCGTCCATGACATCTTTCGTCACGCGATACGGCGTGAGCAGCGCGATGCGCTCGGCAAACTTGTCCTCCTCGCCCATCGAGACCCAGACGTCGGTATAGATGACGTCGCTGCCCGGTACTGCCTCAGCCACGTCGTCGGTGATCAGGAACTTCCCGCCGCCTTCGGCTGCTGACGCTTCCGCCAGCTCGACGATATCTGCCGCCGGATGGAGCTCCTTGGGTCCGCACAGGTGCACATTCAGGCCAACTTTGAGGCCCGCGACCAGCAGCGAGTGCGCCATGTTGGAGCGCGTATCGCCCATGAAGGTGAGCGTGGCACCGTCCAGTTTGCCCAGGCACTCCTTGATCGTCAGAAAGTCAGCAAGCATCTGCGTGGGATGCCACTTGTCCGTCAGGCCGTTATAGACGGGCACACCGGAGAATTTCGCGAGCGCTTCGACGTCGTCCTGCGAGAAACCACGGAACTCGATCGCGTCAAACATGCGGCCCAAAACCTTAGCGGTGTCTTCGGTGGTCTCCTTCTTGCCCAGCTGAATGTCGCCAGCGCCCAGATACTCCGGATGCATGCCCAGATCGATCGAGGCAACCGTGAAAGCACAGCGCGTGCGAGTCGAACTCTTTTCAAAGAGCAGGGCGATATTCTTGCCCTCGCAGTAGCGATGCGGCTGACCTGCCTTCTTGGCGGCTTTCAGCTCGGCTGCAAAGTCGATCAGGGTAACAAACTCATCTTTAGTGAAATCGATCTCCTTAAGGAAGCTCCGTCCTTTGAAATCTTTCCTTGGATCTGCCATGATAGGCCCCTCTCCTATAACTCAATATCTTCGCGGACAATAGGTTGACTCATACAACGCGGACCCCCGCGACCTCGGCTAATCTCAGATCCCGTAAGCTCTAAAACGGTCATGCCATGCTGGCGTAGCACCTCATTGCTCACAACATTGCGATCGTAAGTGACCACCACGCCCGGCGCCACAGCCAGCGTGTTACTGCCATCGTTCCACTGCTCGCGCGCTGCGACCACTGGGTCGCCGCCGCCACAGGGGATCAAGTCGAGCTCATCCTGGCGCAAGTATTTCTTCAACGTGCCCTCAAGGTCGGTCGTATGGGTAAACGACAGGCCGCGCGGCGAACTCTCGTCGGCTTCGATGACAAAGACGTTCATCTGGCCATCGCTGGTAAGGATGGCAGGATAAACCGTGAACTGGTTGTAGTTGACCATCGTAAACACCGTATCAAGGTGCATGAACGCGCGCGACTCCGGGATCTCGAGCGCAAGGACTCGCTTGACGATGTCCTGGCGCGCAAATAGATTGCGCGCAAGATTCTCGATCGCAGGCGCCGAGGTACGCTGGCTGACGCCGACCGCGATGGTCTCACGCGACAGGACCAGCTCATCACCACCCTCGATGTTGTAGTGCTGGTCACGGTCAAGCCAGATCGGCACGTCATGAGGCGCAAAGCGCGGGTGATGTTTGAGCACGTAGCGCATGAAGAGCGACTCACGACGGCGCGCCACCATGGTCATACGGTTGATAGTCATGCCATTCGCGATGCTTGCGGCAGGATCACGCGTGAAGTAGAGGTTGGGCATCGGATCCAGATAGAACGGATAGCGGCGCTCCATGAGGTCCTGCAGGCCTTGGTTGCCGCTGCCCCCAGCATCGGACTTGCGCAGGCCGGTCATGATCGTGTCAACCAGCGCGTGAGAGTCCTGCGAAAGCAGATACTCGCGCACGAAATCCTCGTAGCCACCGACCGTCATGTTGGATTCGCGCAGGATATCATCGACGAATTGTTCGCGCAGCCCATCTTCAGCATCAAGCGCTTCTGCGGCAAGATTCTCAAGATAGAGTACCTCGACGCCCTGGCCTCGCAGTATCTCAGCAAAGCCATCATGTTCTTTCTGAGCTACCGGGAGAAAGGGGATATCGTCGAAGAGCAGGCGCTCGAGATAATCAGGCGTGAGCTTCTCGATCTCGCGCCCTGGACGCTTAAGGAGCACCGTCTTGAGCTTTCCGATCTCTGAATATACATGAATCGGTTGATCCATATCGACCTCCCTAACTTGCGCACGGGTCATCATTCCAAAACTCTTCCCGCGCAGGTTTTGCCTCTCCAAAGAAGTAGAACAATATACTATTATGATACCGCTATCTTTATATGAATGAAGCCTATGCTATACAAAAAATTACCTAAATTATGCGTTTTTTTCAGACCGACGGTTCCTTCTGGCGACCAGCATCGCCTAACGCAAGCGCGCGCCAGTCTGAGTAAGCAACGTCTGCACCAGCCGGGAGTGCTGCGCCTCGACTTCCTCAGTTGAAAGCGTGCGCTCCGGGTCAGCGTAGAGCAGGTGGAACGCAAGCGATTTACTGCCGGGATCGATGCCCTTGCCGGTGTAGACGTCGAAGAGTTCCACCGAAGCCAGTGGAGTCTTCTTGCCCAGCGAGGTGATGCGCTGGGTCAGCGATTCAGCGGTGGTGGAAGCATCCACAATAAGCGCCAGGTCAAACATTATGGACGGGTAGCGCGAGGGGGCGGTGAGGACCAGCTGGTCATGTGCGGCCTTGATGAACTTGTCGAGTTCGAAGTCAAAGATCGTTGTTGGAGTCGCGATCTCGAAGCGCTCGAGTAGACTGGGATGCAGCTCACCAATCACGCCGACCACATTGCCGCCGAGGCGGATCTCTGCGGCCCGGCCCGGCTGAAGCCACGGATAGGCGTCATCTGTGGCGGGCGGCTTAAACTGCGCGCGCTCGATATGGAGCGCCGCGATGAGGTTTTCGTAAATGCCCTTCGCATCAAAGAAATCGAGCGGAACCGCCGGATCATTCCAGCGCGCGTCATGCCAGGCGCCCGTCAGGACCACGCAACCGCGCTTTTGCTCACGCGGGAGCTTGCGCCCCGGCGCTGTGCGAAACACCGAGCCGATCTCGTAGAGCTGGACGTTGCTGACGCCATGCGCTAAATTGTGCGCGACGCTGTGCAGCAGGTTCGGGAGCAGGGACTCGCGCAGAATGGACTGCTCGGATGACATCGGGTTATGGAGCTCAACGAAGGGAGCTTCTGTGCTGGCCTCGCGACTGAAGGCCGCATAATCAGCGGGGTCACCAAAAGGCACCGTCATCGTCTCATTGCAGCCGCTCGCCCGCAGGATTTCACCAATGCGGCGCTCGAGTTCCTGATTACGGGTGAGCCCGCCCGCGTGGGCCTGGGCGCCCGGCAGGGTGGCTGTGATGCGCTCCATGCCCCAGAGGCGCAGGACTTCCTCGATAAGGTCCACCTCGCGCTCCAGATCGGGGCGAAAGGCCGGGATGGCCACGGCGATGGTCCTTGTGGCAGGGTCAGGCTCGGGCTGAAGCCCCAGGCGGCCCAGGCTCTCAACACAGAAGTCGAAGGGGATCTCTTCGCCTACCAGCGTGGTCAGGCGCTCGTGGCGCAGTGTGAGCCGCGGCGCAACGTAGGGTCCCGGGTACACGTCGATGATGCCCGGCGCGACCTCGCCACCAGCGATCTCTGCCATAAGCGCTGCCGCGCGATCAAGCGCTGCCGGCGTATAGCAGCGGTCGACGCCGCGCTCGTAGCGCATCGAGGCCTCCGAAAGCAGACCAAGCCGGCGCGAGGTGCGGCTCGTTGTCTCCGGGTCGAAGACCGCCGCCTCTAAAAAGATGTTCGTGGTTGCCTCGGTGATCTCAGTATGCTCGGCGCCCATGACACCTGCCAGGGTGATCGGGCCCGCGGGGTCAGTAATCAGCAGATTACTCGTGATGAGCGCACGGTCCTGGCCGTCAAGGGTCGTTACGTGCTCGCCATCGTGGGCGCGCCGGATGATGACCGCGGCGCGGCCTTCGTTGTCGCGCGTGATCGTATCGAGATCAAAGGCGTGCAGCGGCTGGCCGGTTTCGAACATGACGAGGTTTGTGATATCGACTACGTTGTCGATGCTGCGGGCGCCCGCCGCCTCAACGCGCGCGGCCAGCCAGGCCGGTGACGGGCCGATCTTGACGTTGCGAATGACGCGCGCAGTATAGCGCGGGCAGAGTTCGGGCTCATCGATGGTCACGGTGGCCGCTTGCGCGACAGGAGCGCCGCTCTCGTGGAGCTCAGGCTGGGGCAGCGGCGCTGGTTCGGTCTCAAAGATTGCGCCGAACTCGCGCGCAATGCCGCGCATCGACAGACAATCGGGGCGATTCGGGGTGATCTCCAGGTCAAGGATCGTATCTGCCAGGCCATAATACTGCGCGAAGGGCGCGCCCACAGGAGCATCCTCGGGCAAAATGAGAATGCCGTCGTGGTCCTCGCCCACGCCCAGCTCGCGCGCCGAGCAGTTCATGCCGCAGCTGACCTCGCCGCGCAACTTCGACTTCTTGATCGTGACGCCGCCGGGCAAAGTCGCGCCGACCGTGGCCACAGGGACCTTGTCGCCCGCCTTGAAATTCTGCGCGCCACAGACGATCTGGAGCGGCTCGGCGCCGCCGACATCGACCTGGCACAGCCACAAGCTGTCTGCGTTGGGATGCTTGTCGCGCACGAGCACCTGGCCGACCATGACGCCGCCTAAGGCCTGGCCGCTTGAAATGACGCCCTCGACGCCCGTACCGGTCAGGTCAAGGCGCGAAGTGAATTCGGCAAGACTGTACTTCTGAAGCGGGAGACCGGGCAGAAGTTCATGTAACCAATTAAGTGAGACGCGCATGTGTGCAGGTCCTCTCTAGAACTGACGGAGAAAGCGCATGTCGCCTTCGATGAGTAAGCGGATGTCGGGCAGGTCATAGCGCAGCGCCGCGATGCGCTCGACTCCCATGCCAAACGCGAAGCCCTGGTAACGTTCCGGATCGATGCCAACGTTGACCAGCACATTCGGGTCGACCATGCCGCAACCAAGGATCTCGATCCAGCCGGTCCCCTTGCAGAAGCGGCAACCGGCGCCATGGCAGATCTCGCAACTGACGTCGACTTCGGCCGAAGGCTCCGTGAAGGGGAAAAAGTGCGGACGAAAACGCGTGCTGCGCTCCTCGCCAAAGATCTTCTTGACCACATAGTCGAGCGTGCCTTTGAGGTCAGCGAAGGTCAAATGCTCATCGACGGCCAAGCCCTCCATCTGCGTGAACTGGGGCAAATGGGTCGGATCGGCGATGTCACGGCGATAGACCTTGCCCGGAGAGATGATGTAGATAGGAGGCTTGCTCGCCTGCATCGTGCGTATTTGCACGGGTGAGGTATGCGTCCGCATGAGGACTTCCGAGGGCTCAGGACCATCGAAAGTCGCGGCCTCCTCGGAGAGATCGCGCACATAGAAGGTGTCGCTCGCGCTGCGCGCCGGATGCATCGGGCTGTGGTTGAGCGCTGTGAAATTGTGGAAGTCATCCTCGACCTCGGGACCTTGCGCAAGGCGATATCCCAGGCCAAAGAAGATCTCTGAGACTTCGTCTGCAATGGCATTGATGAGATGCTGGGTACCGATCGGGCGGGAGCGACCCGGCAGGCTGACATCGAGGCGCCCGGACTGGATCTTTGCGGCCAGCGCCGCATCCGCAAGCGCCGCTTTACGCTGCTGGTAGGCTTCCTCAAGCTGTCCGCGCACTTCGTTAGCATGCTGCCCGACCGTCGCGCGCATATCTGCCGCCAGCTGGCCCAGGCCACGAAGCGTACTGGTCAGAGCGCTCTTCTTGCCCAGCCAGGCGACGCGCGCCGCCTCTAAGGACGCTGGATCAGTGGCGTCTTTGAACGCTGCCAAGCCTTGCTCATACAGCTCCTGCAGCTCATCGGTGATAGTCATATACTTTTCTCCTTTTGAGGTCTTTTCAAGTATACAGCACCGCTGAACCAAGCTGGGACAGAGGCGCGTCTCTGCCCCTCATCAGGCAAGTGAGCTATAGATACGGAGCTTGGTGACAAAGTACCTGGTACTTTGTCACTTACCGTGAGAGAGCGCCGTAGTTGCGGAGTCTCTGGTCGCGTGTTGCCAGGAGTTCAGCTGTGGGTTGGGCGCAGAGCTCTGCGAGCGCGGTGGCGTAGTGGGTGCGGAGCGCAGTGTAGTCGAAGTAGTTGCTTGGACCAGCAAGGGGACGCTCGGCGATGATCTCGTCGATCGCGCCTTGTTGCTGCAAATCGGCTGCCGTCAGCTTCAAACACTCGGCTGCCTCCTGAGCACGGCCCGCGTCCTTCCACAGGATCGAGGCGCAACCCTCCGGGGAGATGACCGAATAGCAGGCCGTGTTAGCCATCCAGACGCGGTCGGCTGTCGCCAGCGCGATCGCGCCACCGCTGCCCCCCTGCCCCACAATAAATGCGATAGTCGGGACGCGCAGCTCGGCCATCGTGAGAATGCTCTGGGCGATCGCCGGAGCCTGGCCCCGCTCTTCTGCTCCGATACCGCAATGGGCGCCTGAAGTATCCACGAGGGTAAGTACCGGGCGGCCAAACTTCTCGGCCTGTTTCATAAGGCGGACCGCCTTGCGATAGCCTTCGGGATTCACGCCGCCAAAGTTGCAGGCCAGGTGTTCACGAGTATCGGCGCCCTTGTCGATCGCGATCACCGTGACCGGGCGGCCATCCAGAGTGGCAATGCCACCCACCAGCGCCGGGTCATCGCCGAAGTAGCGGTCGCCGTGCAGCTCGACGAAGTCATCAAAGAGCGCAGCAATGAGTACGCGCGCCGAAGGGCGGCGATTGTCGCGCGAGCGTTGAACGACCTCATAAGGGGTGTAGGGAGGGAGTTTGGGGAGGGTCGGCAAGGCTGGATCACTACCCTTCACGTCCTCGCCACGCCTGTCTTGTGTGGCTCCCGCAAAGCCGCCACTGGCTGCGGAGTGTTCAGGGCTAGTAACCCAGCCTTGCCGACCCTCCCCAAACTCGGGGGAAGAAGCAGTCAGCTCCGGAGTCTTTTTATCTTGATGCAATCTCAGCAGGTGTGACAAGTACTCGCGTTGGTCGCCTCGGGCGACGATGGCGTCGACAAAGCCATGCTCAAGCAGGTACTCTGCTCGCTGAAATCCCTTGGGGAGCTTCTCGCCAGTAGTCTGTTCAATGACGCGGGGACCAGCGAAACCGATAAGTGCGCCGGGCTCGGCCAAGATGATATCGCCCTCGGTTGCAAACGAGGCGCTCACACCGCCCGTGGTCGGGTCGGTGAGTATCGGAATGTAGAGTCCGCCCGCCGCATTATGGCGCGCAACTGCCGCCGAGACCTTCGCCATCTGCAGCAGCGAAAGGATGCCCTCCTGCATACGAGCGCCACCTGACACGCAGTAGCCGATGACCGGCAAGTCTTCTGTGATCGCGCATTCGAACAGGCGCGTTATCTTTTCGCCCACCACACGCCCCATCGATCCCATCATGAAACGCGGATCCATTGCAAAGAGCGCTACGCGCTGACCGTTAAGGCGCGCAAGTCCCGTGACCACCGCCTCGGCCTCTCCGCTGTTGCGGCGCGCGGTCTCCAGCTTCTCGTCGTAGCCGGGAAAGCCCAGCACATTATCGGAGTTGAGTCCAACGTCAAGCTCCTTGAAGGAGCTGGAATCGACCAGATCCAACAAGCGCCCACGCGCCGAAAGCCTCTGCTGCACGCTGGCCTCGACCGCTGAGAGCGGAGCGGTGACCAGCGTGTAGGAATACTGTTCGCAGAGTTCGCGGAGGTGTTCGTCAGCCGCAAGCAGGCCAAAGCCAGGGTGGATCGAGTGCGCGCCAGACAACTCGGCAATGGTCAGGATCGCCTCAGCATTCAGGTAGCTGTCACGAAAGTTTGCAGGCCCCACGCAGTAGGCTTCGTCAGCCGCTTTGACATGGGGCGCTTCGCGCTCAGCTTCAGAGAAGATCGCCACGGTGGCTACGCCAGTTTTCTTGTAGGCGTTGATCAAGCTTGTCGCCACCGGCCCGCGTGTCGCAATGAGGATCTTTGAGATCATGCGTTCGCCTCACTGGCCGTAGCTGCCTCATTCGGGACCAGAGCGAAGGAGAAATCTGCTTGAACACAAGTCTCGTCACCCACATGCCCGACGCCGCTCGCCCAATAGAACATGCCGCGCTGGCGCGTGATGCTGACCTCGGAGTCGAAAGTTTCGCCGGGGCGCACCGGGCGGCGGAACTTCACATTAGTCAGCCCCGTATAGACAGGTGTCACTTCCGCCGCCGCGGCCTCCTGGCCCAGAAGGACGCAGCAGGTTTGTGCGAGGATCTCGCACTGGATGACGCCGGGTAGAAGCGGATTGCCAGGAAAGTGGCCCTGAAGAAAAAACTCATCGCCGCGGATTTCCAGCTTGCCGCGGGCGACACGGTTGCTGCTGTTGGCGCTCCCGCTCTCGCCCCCCTCCTCTTCATCAAGCGTCACACTGTCGAGCAACAGCATCGGGTCTCGATGCGGCAACAGCGCTTTGAGCTCTTCGTGCGAATAGGTTTGCGAGCTTGTCTGGGTCATCAGAGGGCTCCTTTCCTCAGCGCCAGGCAGGCGTTGTGACCGCCGAATCCAAACGAGGTCGAGAGCGCGCCGACCAGATCGGCGTGACGCGCCTGGCCAGGCACATAATCGAGGTCGCATTCGGGATCGGGATCGCTCAGGCCGATCGTCGGCGGAACGTCGCCGGTCTCGAGCGCCTTGGCCGCCATGATGGCTTCGATGCCACCGGCAGCGCCCAGCGTATGGCCCATCATCGACTTTGTCGAGGAAATGAGCACCTTGTGCGCGAGCTGGTCGCCAAGCGCCAGCTTGAAGGCCTTGGTCTCCATCGCGTCATTGAGCGGCGTTCCCGTACCATGCGCGTTGATATAGAGCTGCTCCTCGCCCGCCAGTCCGGCTTCATCCAGCGCGAGGGCGACCGCGCGCCCGGCGGTTGTCGCCTCCGGGTTGGGGGCGGTCAGGTGGTACGCGTCACACGTCGTGCCATAGCCCGCGACCTCCGCGTAGATATGCGCGCCACGGGCTTGGGCGCGATCTGCGCGCTCCAGGACCACCAGGCCCGCGCCCTCGCCGATCACGAACCCCGTGCGCCGCTCGTCAAAGGGCAGCGACGCTTGTGTGGGATCGTCGGCCAGCGCGAGCGCCTGGCAGTTGATGAAGCCCGCAAAGGTGAGCGGATGCAACGCCGCCTCTGCCCCACCAGCGATGATGGCATCAGCCTGGCCTGCGCTGATCGCGCGAAACGCCTCGCCGATCGCGTTAGTACCCGTCGCGCAGGCGGTCACGATCGGCAGGCAGGGGCCTTGCAGATCGAAGCGCATGGCCACGTGAGCGGCAGCCATGTTAATGATCATATTCGTGATGAAGTGAGGCGAAACTCGCGAAGGGCCACGCTCGTGTATCGTGACCACATTATCGTAAAAGGTATTGATACCGCCGGTACCCGAGCCAACATAGGCCCCAAAACGCTCCGGCCCAACACCGATCGCCTTAAGTCCGCCGGCATCGGCAATAGCTTCGTCTGCGGCGACCATCGCGTACTGCGCAAAAAGGTCGGCCTTGCGCAACAGCGAACGCTCAAGGTAGTCGAGCGGGTCGAAGTCCTTGAGTTCACCCGCGACATGGGTTTTCAAGTCCGCGTCATCGAAGCGCGTGATCGGCCCGATGCCGAGCGTACCCGCGACCGCGTTCTTCCACGTAGTCGGCGCATCGTTGCCCAGCGGGGTCAGCGCCCCGATCCCGGTTATCACAACCCTGTTCATATCGTCATACCTCCGTCGACGGTAAGCGTAATGCCCGTGATGTAGGCGGCCTGGTCTGAGGCCAGCCACACCACGGCGCGCGCGATATCCTCTGGCTGGCCCAGGCGGGCGAGCGGAATCTCGGCGAGCATCTTCTCCTGTAGTTGTTCGGAGAGCCCGGCGGTCATGTCAGTCTCGATGAAGCCCGGCGCTACCGCGCAGCAACGCACGTTGCGGCCCGCCAGCTCCTTGGCGATCGATTGCGTCATACCGATCAGGCCCGCCTTTGCCGCGGCATAGTTTGCCTGGCCCGCGTTGCCATGCTGCCCGACGATCGACGAGATGTTAATGATAACGCCGGTACGCTTACGGATCATCTTTGAGGCTGCCGCCTTGGCCACATTGAACGCCCCTTTGAGGTTCGTAGCGATGACCGCGTCGAAGTCTTCCTCGCTCATTGCGATCAGCAGTTTGTCGCGCGCAATACCCGCGTTGTTGACCACGATATCAAGCTGACCAAAGTCGGCAATGACCTGCTCGATGAGCGCTTTGACCTGCTCGGCCTCAGCCACATCGCAGGCATAGGTTCGCGCGCTCACGCCCAACGCCGTAACCTCTGCTGCAACCTGCTCGGCTTCCGCAGTGTTGGCGCGATAGATGATCGCAACATCGGCCCCTTGCGCAGCGGCCTCAAGTACCGTCGCTCTCCCGATACCCCGCGACCCACCAGTCACAAGAATGACCTTTTCTTCAAGAAGACTCATGCGAGCTGCTCCTCTCGTTCGTGACAAAGTACCTGACCCTTTGTCACCCTCTCCTGCTTTAACTCTGCTGCTGCTGCGCGGGCCTGCTCGGCATTGCTGACCGGGCGGCACCAGGCCCCGGGCAGGGTCTTGCGCACCAGGCCTGTCAGCACGGCGCCCGGGCCGACCTCCACAAAATGCGTGATACCAGCTGCGGCAAGATTCTCAAGCGTGTGCGTCCATTGCACCGGGCTGGCGATCTGATGTGCCAGAAGCGTCTTGGCCTGCGCCTCATCAAAATGGGAGAGGTTGCCTGCTTTATTGGCCTGCAGAGGATAGGGCTCGCCAGTAACGTTTCCGTAGACCGGGATCTGTGCGGCAACAAAGTGCGTCTGCGCAAGCGTCTGCGCGAAGCTGTCCGCAGCAGGGCGCATGAAGCTGCTATGAAAGGCGCCACTGACCGCAAGGGGAACCGAGCGCACGCCCCGACTCTGGAGGAAGTCACCCAATACAGCAAGTTCGGTGTGCGGGCCTGAGACGACGATCTGCGTCGGCGCGTTAAAGTTGGCTATCTCCAGTCGACTCTGGCCACTCTCTTGGAGCAAGGTTTGAAGCTCGGCTGCAGTCTTGCCCAAAACGGCACGCATGCCGCCATGGGTTGCACGCGCAGCCTCATCCATCAGGCGCGCGCGCTCAGCTATAAGCATGAAAGCAGCCCGATCATCAAAGACGCCGGCCAGCGCAAGCGCGCCGATCTCGCCAAGCGAGAACCCCGCGACCACTGCAGGATGGACTCCCGCCTCTTCCAGCATCCGTGCGCAGGCCAAGTCGACCGCGAGTACCGTCGGCTGGGTGACTTGCGTGCGCGCCAGCTCCTCGGCGTCGACCGTCAGGCAGCGCTCGTGCGTACCCGGGCAAGCCGTGTCAGCAGCAGCGAAGACCGCGGCAGCCGCTGGGCTGGCCTCAGCCAGGCCTGCTCCCATACCCGGATATTGCGCACCCTGACCCGCAAAAAGAAAAGCAATCTGTGACGCGTCGCTCACAGGCAGACCAGCTCTTGGGCACGGCCCGTCAGCAGCGCCTCGGCCTCCGTGAAGAGCTCCGTGACAATTTCTACGGCGGACTGCTCGCGCGTTACCAGGCCAGCAATCTCTCCCGACATGAAGCAACCGTTTTCAAGGTCACCCTCGACAGCCGCCAGGCGCAGGGCGCCCACGCCGATCCCCTCCAGCTCTTCCAGGCTGACATTCTCATCAGCTTCTTTGGCAGCCAGGCTCCGCGAAAAGGGGTTCTTCAGGCAGCGCACCGGATGGCCGAGGCGCTTGCCGGTCGTGATCGTCTCGCGATCCTTGGCCTCAAGGATCTTGCGCTTGTAATTGGGATGGACGTTGCACTCGGTAGCAACGACAAAGCGCGTGCCCATCTGCACACCCTCAGCGCCGAGCATGAACGCAGCGGCGACACCGCGCCCGTCACCGATACCGCCCGCCGCCAACACGGGAATGCTCACAGCGTCGACGACCTGCGGCACGAGCGCCATCGTGTTAAGCTCGCCAATGTGGCCGCCCGACTCGCCGCCTTCTGCGATGACGGCTGCTGCGCCCTCCTTCTCCGCGCGCCTGGCAAGCGCGACCGAAGGGATCACCGGGATGACTTTCGTGCCCACGGCGTCCCAGCGCGCGATGTATTTACCCGCGTTGCCCGCGCCTGTTGTGATAACCGCAACGGGATCGGCGACCAGCAGATCGGCGACCTCATCAACGTAAGGGCTGATAAGTGGGATGTTGACGCCGAAGGGCTTATCAGTCAACTCACGCGCGCGGCGAATCTGGTCGGCGATCCAGGAGGCCGGGGCACTGCCCCCGCCGATAATGCCAATGCCACCAGCGTTTGAGACGGCCGCCGCCAGCTCGCCGTCAGAGATCCAGGCCATCGCGCCCTGGAACAGCGGATACTCGATGCCCAGCAGGTCAGTCAGTTTTGTCTTGATCATGTGTGTCTCTCTTCCTTTTCTTCATTACTTGTGACAAAGTGTGACAAAGTACCTGACCCTTTGTCACATACGTATCAGCGCGGCGCCACTGATCAACCCGGCGCCAAACGCGGCACACGCGAGCAGTGCGTCGTCCTCTATTTTTCCCGCGCGAACCAACTCGTCGAGCAACAGTGGGATGCTCGCCGCTGAAGTGTTGCCGTAGCGCTCGATATTGGTGGGAAACTTTTCCGGTGGCTGACCGAGGCGCTCGCGCGCGGCCTCGATGATGCGCTTGTTCGCCTGGTGCACGAGAAAGAGATCGACCTCTTCTGGCATGACGCGCGCCTGCTCCATCACTTTCGTCACATCACTACACAGGTTTGTGACCGCGAACTTAAAGACCTCGCGCCCATTCATCTCGATATAGGGATGTTCCTCCGAGTTTTGAGAGTAAGGTGAGTTGCCCGTAGGAGCCAGCGCGTGGAGCGGATCAGGATTGCCACGGGCGTGGATATGAGTGGCCAACAGGCTACTCCCCGGGGTGAGCACGACCGCCGCCGCACCGTCGCCGAAGAGCACACAGGTCGCGCGATCCGTCCAGTCGACATAGCGCGTGAGCGCTTCAGCACAAATGATGAGCACGGCGCGGGTAGCGCCGCCGGTCTCGAAATAACGCGCCGCAATATCAAGCGCGCCCACAAAACCCGTGCATCCGAAGTTCACGTCGAAAGCCGGCGCGCCTGGAGCGCCAAGCTCAGCCTGCACCACACAGGCAAGCGCGGGCACCTGGTAGTCATGCTTGGTCGTCGCGCCGATGATGAGGTCGAGCTCGCTGGCAGTCACGCCAGCCGCCTCCAACGCACGTCGCGAAGCCGTCACCGCCAGCTCGGTCAGCGTTTCGGTCGAAAGGACATGGCGCGTCGAGATACCCGTGCGGGTGACGATCCACTCGTCATCGGTCTCGACCACGCGTGCCAAGTCATCATTGGAAACGACCAGTTTCGGCGTTGCGCTGCCGGTCCCTGCAATTTTAAAGTTCATAGGCACGGGCATCCTCCGACAGGCTCGAGAAGAACTCGTTGAGCTTGATGACTCCTTGCAACAGGACACCCTTCTCCTGGGGTGTGAAATTGCGCGAGATCGCGTTGACCATGCGCCGATGGAACAGGGTGTGATACTCGTTGACTGCCTCACCCAGATCGGTAAGCGCGACATAGACCTTGCGGGCGTCGCTGGTGGCGCGCACCTTTGCGAGGTATCCCTTTGCCTGGAGCTTGTTAACCGCGACAGTGACCGAAGGCAAGGTGACCTGGAGATAGGCTGCCAGGTCGCTGACCGTAGCCTTTGCATGCTGGAGCAACGAGACCGCCTCGATCAGGTGCATCTCGCTCATCGAGAGATCGACGCTGCCGCTCTCTTTGAGCGCGCGCTCTTCGACCCGCAGGATCGAATGGAAGGTGCAAACGATAAGTTCGTTGAGTTGCTCGCCGAAGTCGTCCGGGTTCATAGTCTCCTCCTGCCCCTCTCTTAGGTTCTCGTTAGTTAGTTAGTTTGACTAAGTAATTATACGGAATGGTCAGATGTGTTGCAACTCGGTCATATTTCCCCAGAAACGCTTAGGCAGGAGGTTCTGACGAAGCTTGGGGTTGAAGCGCTCCTTGATCGCGATGGCGTCATAGAAGGTGCGCCACAGCTCTTGGTACCGAATCTCTTCGGCGCTGTCTTCGGGCAGGTTTAACTCGCCGGTCTGGGCCAGGTACCACTGCTGGCGGTCATAGATACCCGCCAGGTGATGGCGCTCATCGTAGATGATGAAAGGCTGGATGTTGAAGCGCGCGGCAAAGTGATCCATGATGAGCGGCACGACCGAGTGTTCCGGCTTGATCCTGGCGAACCACACGCCGTTTTCCTTTTGCTCAAAGCGCGCGAACTGGACCATCTGGTTCTGCTCGCGCGCGACGCGGCGGTAGAGCGCCTCGACCGGCTCGCCCACCTCGCTCGTGATGTCAGCATAGATGCGCTTACCCACTTTGAAACCCTTGAGCACCCAGCGGCACAGCTTGGTCGCTTTCTGTGGATCGGAGGCCAGGAACACACCGCGTATCTTCAACTGCGCTCCGCTGCCTATGCGTCGCCCGATCCCGCGCCAGACACGATCGGCCTGATCGAGGCGTGTCTCGATCGTGCGAAGTTGCTGGTCGAAGCTGAACTGCAACTGCGACTCCTCCACGATCTCGTCGGGAACCTCGTGGCACTCATAGATCACGAAGATGCAGCAGAGTAGCCCCTCCAACGTGCCGTCATAGGTGTAAGTCAGCATATACAACACATCCTAGCTGACAGAATGGGGTCAGGCACCGTTTTGTCAGTTTCATCTGACAAAACGGTGCCTGACCCCATTCTGTCAGCTGCATCAGAACTGCCCGGTCAGCGCCTTGCGCGCCTCGACCGGCAGCAACGCGTCGAAGTCAAACAGCCCCGGCTGGGTCACGCCGGGATCCAGGCGCTGACGGCGCGGCAACGAGAGCGTCGAGGTCAACGCGCGATAGATCTCGGCGCCATCGAAACGCAGGCCGGCACGATACTTCCCGCCACAGGTAATGAAGTACTGCGCCCGACGCGCCACGATCTTAAGCAGCTTCAGATCATCGTAACTGAGCCGCGCAGCGCGGCGCGCCCGCACGATCTTGCGCGCGCCAAAAGTCCCGATGCCCGGCACACGCATGAGCTCCTCTAGCGTTGCCGTGTTGACCTCGATCGGAAAGAAGTCGAGGTGGCGCAGCGCCCACTGACACTTCGGGTCAATCAGAGGATCGAGGTCCGGATGCGCCTCATCGACGATCTCGTCAACGCTGAAACCATACATCCGCATAAGCCAGTCGGCCTGATACAGCCGGTGCTCACGCGCCAGCGGCGCCGGTTTGCCCTGGGGCAAGAACTCGCTTGTGCCCACCGGGATGTAGGCGGAGAAAAACACACGCCGCAGGTCGTAGCTGCGATACAGCGCCGATGACAGGTTCAGAATCTGGTGATCGGTCTCAGGCGTTGCGCCCACGATCATCTGCGTGCTCTGCCCCGCGGGCGCAAACCTCGGCGCGCCTTTGTAGCGCGCAAGCGCCTTGGTCTGCGCCACGCCATCGCGAATCTGCGCCATGGGCCCTAAGATCGCACGCCGGGCCTTGTTTGGCGCGAGCAGCTTGAGGCTGCGTTCACTGGGCAGTTCGATGTTGACAGACAGCCGATCAACCAGCAGGCCAAGGCGTTCGACCAACTCCGGCGAGGCGCCCGGTATCGCTTTTGCGTGAATGTAGCCGCGAAAGCGATACGTCTCGCGCAGCAGCATGATCGCCTCACACATCTGCTCAGTCGCATGATCAGGACTGTGGCTGACCCCGGAACTCAGAAACAGGCCTTCAATGTAGTTGCGCCGATAGAAGCCAATCGTGAGGTCAGCCAACTCTTGGGGTGTAAAGCTTGCACGCGGACGATCATTGCTCGCACGGTTCGTGCAATAAGCGCAGTCATAGATGCACTCATTGGTCATGAGCACCTTCAAAAGTGAGATGCAGCGCCCATCAGCCGCAAAGCTGTGGCAGATGCCCGCGCACGATGCCGAGCCCAGCATTCCCGGCCTGCTCGCGCGGTCCACCCCACTCGACGTACAAGCCACGTCATACTTGGCCGCGTCAGTGAGTATCTCGAGCTTCTCGTTTACGTCCATACCGCTCCCTCTGACAAAATGGGGACTGTCCCCCTTTTGTCACCAGTATAGACGAACAGGCGTGCGTAGTCAAACAAACGTTCGCTACGCTAGTACCATCCGTATGTCAGCTTATGATTGAAAGCTTCATGGATACTCTGATATCGCCCGCCCCGCATATAGTGAAGTATCCATTTGGTCGACCAGGCCGGATCAAACGCTTCTGTCTGAGTCACGCCGGGATGCGATGAAAGAAGGATCTGCCAGCCTCCGGCAGCACCGCTTGTTGGGTTGACTCCTGTCCAGCTGATCGATTCATGCATATGGATCCACCAGGCCTCAGAAATCTCGGTCCCGGAAAGGCCACTCTTGTGCAATACCGCTAAGGCCTTTGCGTCTGCGCTTGATTGCGAAATGGGTGCAGGCGCCTTAATCATGCCTTGTTTCTTCCCGTTCCATGACGAGATTCTCTGCTGCTGTTGTGCCAAAACCAGGGTTTCCTGAGGCAAGATGGCTTTTGTCTGGGTGCCGATCAGCACGGTCGGCTCCTCCGGGGCATTAATGTTCTGCGGATGCACGTTCTGATCATACGCAGCATATTGAGCAGAAGAAATCGCAGCCGCTTCTGATGCAGCATGTTGACTTTGAGATATCGACGACCCTTTGACCGCAGAGGCAGTCCGCGCCGCTACAGTTCTTCCTGAGGTAAACCGCGGAATCAACGCGACTGCCGCAGGTATACCTCCGGCCAAAACTATCACCACAACGATCACAGCCACCATGGCATGCTCGACCTTGCGAAAAGCCCGATCCACCTTTTGCTCAGGCTTTCTCTCTGTCCTGGCTTTACGCACGATGCGTTGTTTCGCCTCTTCTCATCAGAGCTACCGACACGTTATTCTGTCTCTCCCCGATTGAGCTTTCAGCAAAATCAGGAAATAGCTCACAACCTTATCCATATTCAATAATGCACCATAATTGTGCCTACAGGGTAAACTTTCACTATGGTTACATAGAATTGGGAACCTCAGTGGTCATCAAATGCTCGGCCTGGCCTTCCTCCAACGCTTTGATAGCATGAAAAAGAAAGGTGTTGATAGGCACTGATACATCCAGCTCACGTCCCAACCTCATCACCATGCCAGCAAAAATGTCGACCTCGGTCCGGCGATGCGCCACGATATCCTGGCACATTGAAGTCAGGCCCTCTGGGCCAAGCGCGTCTATGGTCGCAAAAGCTTCATCGATGTCTGCCTTACCCAGATCAATGCCCCGCTTGACGGAAAGCTCACAGACCTCACGCATCGCCATCTCAACAATATAGCGAGTATCAGACGAGCTCTGGAGCAAGGCATAGGGCGCACGCAAGAGCGCCGAGACCTGATTGACGCCCACATTGAGCATGAACTTCCACCAGAGCGTACGCATGATGTCCTGCTTGCACTCAAAAGGAATGGCCACCGACTCGAAGAGGCGAGCCAGGCGCTCAAGATCACGAGGGCCGGTATCTGCGGATGGCCCGAAAAAGATACAGCCAGGGCTTGAGAACCATACCGTGTGCTCGGTTCTGGTCGCGTTAGTTCCCGAGATTATGCAAGGGACCACATGCGCAGGGCCATAGGCACGAGCGATAGCCTCCTCACTGGATATCCCATTAAGGAAGGAGAGAATGAGCGTATCGGGGCCTACGCAGCTTTGTGCCAGTTCGATGGCGTCATCCAACCCATAGGACTTAACGGTAAGGATTACAAGATCAGACGGTCCTGCTTCTGCGGCCTCATCGGAAGAGACAAAACGAAAACGCTGTTGATCGCTATTGGCATAAAACTCGCTGTTGCGATAGCGCTCGACCCGCGCGGGATCGGCGATGAACCGCACCTGCTCGGGGGTAAGGTGCTGGAGCATCAAACTTGCATACATGATGCCGAGCGCCCCGCAGCCTATGAATGACACCGTCCTGATCTCCGCTGGCGCCGAGGCCTCTGATGTTACCGATGCTGCTGGCTCTGATGCTGGCCCTGCCGGTCTTGATTCCATCGATCTTGCCCTTCTCACGAACAGCTCCCTGGCGTTGTTCTCCGCTACCTCCCTATGTTATCGCTTTTCTGATCCAAGATGCATCAGGAGAGGGATTCCGTCTGGGCACGCCTCAGCCGCAGACCGGACATCCGGCCCGATATGCAACAATAAAGAGAGCAAAACCGTCAACAACAGGATGTACATGAGAGGAAGGATCCGTGGCAACTTTTGAAGCGCTCTTGATCCTGTTGGCTACGATCCTGCTCTCCAGCATCATCAACCAGTTCCTTCCCCGCTTTTCTGTGCCGATCGTGCAGCTGGTGCTCGGCATCGTCATCGCGCTTATCTTCCCTCATTTCAACATCCGCTTCGAGCCCGAGATGCTCATGCTCGTGCTCATCGCGCCTTTGCTCTTCAACGAAGCGCGCAAAGCTGACCGGCGCGCGCTCTGGCGCCTGAAATGGCCGATCATCGGGCTGGCCGTCGGGCTGGTCATCGTCGAGACCGTCGCTGTCGGCTTCCTGTTAAACTACCTCGTGGCTGGCCTGTCACTGGCCGCCGCCTTCGCGCTGGCCGCGGCGCTTTCCCCCACAGACTCGGTCGCTGTCAGCGCGCTGAGCGAGCGAACCTCCATTCCATCTCACAGCGAGCAGATGCTCACGGGCGAGGCGCTCATCAACGACGCGAGCGGTATCATCGCCTTCCAGTTTGCGCTGGCCGCCGTGCTGACCAGACAGTTCTCCGCATTCGGCGCCACGCAGCACTTTCTGTTCGTCTTCATCGGCGGGCTTGTGGTCGGGGCGCTGTTTGGCATCGGGCGCGCGCTGTTTGTGCATTGGGTGCGCTCCATCGGACTGGAAGACATCACCTTCCACATCATCGTTGAACTACTGACGCCGTTTCTTGCGTTTCTGATCGCTGAGGCACTGGGCGTCTCCGGTATTCTGGCCGTCGTAGCCGCGGGCTTCGGCGTCTCGTTTCGTAACCGCCGCCGGAGCACACCGGCAACCGCGCGCCAGCGGCTCGTCTCGACCAGTGTCTGGGAAGTCGTCAGCTTCATCTTAAACGGGCTTGTCTTCCTGCTGCTCGGAACTGAGCTCCCTTCAGCTTTGCGCGCGATACTTACCGAGGGCAAGCACGGCACATTCGAACTGATCGCCTATATTCTGGTCGCGACCGTTGCGCTCTACGCGCTGCGCGCGCTCTGGGTGACGCTGATGACAGGAGCACGCCGCTTGAGCAAGCGCGGACGCAGGCAGCTCCGCAAGCAGCAGCGCGAAGGTCGCAGTCGTAGTCGCAGCCTGCGCGAAGTGCTCACTTTCACCTTCGCGGGGGCGCGCGGCGCGGTCGCCCTTGGCGTCGCACTCACCATCCCGGTGATGATCGCTCCCGGAAAGCTCTTCCCCGAGCGCAGCCTCATCATCTTTATCGCCGCGGGCGTCATCGTGTTGACGCTGCTTGTGGCCAACTTCCTCCTGCCGATACTGGCGCCCGCGCAGACCCGTGAGATGTCTGCCGAAGAAACTCAGGCCATCCTCCAGATCCTGCACCGCGTGATCACGCGGCTGAGCGACGAGCGAACCGACGCCAACCGCATCGCGACCGAGATGGTCATCCGCAACTACCAGACGCGCATTCAGGAACTTGAGGAACACATCAGCAACATCGCCGTCAACAAGCTACGCCTTCGTGCGCTGAACTGGGAGGAAGAACATACCCAGCAACGGGCGGAGTCCGGCGAGATATCGGTGCAACTAAGCCTGCTCACCACCCAACAGATCAGGCGCGCGCGCAGCTTTGTCACCCGCCGCGCGGGCCACGGCTGGCTGGTCACGCTCCTCGGCCTGCTCCTGCGCCGCAGCCATATTACCCAACGAAAAAAACAGAAGGACCGGGAGCTCAAACGACAGCAGAAAAATCCCCAGCTTGCATTAAAGGAGCAACGAGCGCTGGCCGAAGCAAACCGGGAGCTACGGCTGGAGAACTACCGCTTTGCCGCTGAACAGCTGGAGAAGATGCTGGTGAGCGATTCCGCGAGCGACTCTGGGAGCGATTCCCCAGCCGAGCCTGCAACCGACCCTGCAGCTGACCGGATCACCCGGGCGGTACTTGACGAATACCGTCGGCGCATCGAGCGCCTCGAAGGCGTACAAACCCGGCTGGCCGACCAGGCAATAGGTGATGAACTGCAGAAGGGCGCCGATCGCCTTACGGCACACGCCCGGGAACATACCGACCAGCGTCTTGACCCGGACAGCCGGGATGGGCGCGGCAACGGCAGCCATCTGAGAGTGGATCTTGAGCAAGAGGTCTCCCGGATCACTGCCCGGGGCCTTGAGCTTGAACTTGAGGGCATCAACCAGGCCGTAAGCGATGAGCTGCTTAGCCAGCAAGCCGCCAAGGAGCTTCGCGACAACGTCGCCTTCATGGAACTGGATTTACAGGAAAGCGCCTAGCGCGTTATTTCGGGCCAGGCGGTGGCAAAATCTTTGAGTGCGCTCACCGTCACCTCATAAAGCAGCGCCTGATTCTCCGAGGTCTGGCGCTCCCAGATGTCATTGTGAGCGCGCGCTAACAGCCAATCCTGCAGGCGGCCGGGGCGAGTCTTGGTCAGGACCTCGTCGTAAGCTGGATACATGCCATGGATCGCGCGATACTTGCCATGCAAACGCCGCAGGGGAAAGCCCCAGTATTTGTGCACAACCTTGCCAGGCTTGACCACCAGATTGTTGTGGGAGCAGTAATCCTGGATCACATGCAACGCTTGCCCCAGCTGTTTCAGGTCGCCGGTCTCCAGCGCCTCGTCCAGCAAGCGCTGCCCGAACTCCCCGTCAAGATGCCACTGCGCGTCGCCCTTTTGCACGTCGCTCTTGAGCGTCCAATGATGCACCGTATCGACCAAGTCATCAGAACGGGCGACCAACTCGGCCGCGGCTTCAGAGAAGCCTGCTTCGCAGGTCGCCCACTTCCTGGTGCGATTATAGTGAAAAGCGCCGTTCATGGCTGTGTGGGCGCAAGCGCCCGGGCCACTCCCCTATGCCGCCAGGGCCGCCTTCGCGGTCTGGACCAGGCTACTAAAAGTCGCTGGATCGCTGATCGCGATCTCAGAGAGCACTTTGCGGTTCAACTCGACGCCCGCCTTGTTCAGGCCGTCGATAAAGCGCGAATAGCTCATGTCGTTTGTGCGACAGGCTGCGTTGATACGCGCGATCCACAGGCGGCGTATCTCGCGTTTCTTGTTACGGCGATCACGATAGGAATACTGAAGGCTGTGCTGGACCTGCTCTTTGGCCGCGCGATACGTGCGGCTCTTCGCGCCGTAATAGCCTTTGGCACGATCAAGGGTGGTCTGGCGTTTTTTATGAGCGGTTACCGCTCGCTTAACTCGTGGCATAGTTCATGCTCCTTAGTCTCATGCGTTACGGGGCGGCGTCTAGCCACGACCCAGCTTCTTGTTGATCATTGGGGTATCGGCCGCAGAGACCGGCGCCTCCTGGCGAAATCCACGAATACGCTTCGGGGATTTCTTGGTCAGGATATGGCTTTTAAAGGCTTTCCCGCGCATCAGCTTACCACCCGCGGTAACCTTCACGCGCTTCGCCGTTCCTTTATGCGTTTTGATCTTCGGCATGAGCGTTCTCTCCTTTTTCCTTCATAATAGCTTTCGCCTTGGGCAGCGGAGCAATGAGCATAGTCATATTGCGGCCCTCAAGCTTTGGCTGGTTCTCTATCACAGCAAGCTCCTGCAGTTCCTCAGCAAGCTTCATCAGGATATTAAGGCCCTGTTCCGGATGCGAGGTCTCACGCCCGCGAAACATGATCGTGACCTTGACTTTCGCGCCTGCGGCCAAAAAGCGCAAAATGTGCTTCTTCTTGGTCTCGTAGTCGTGCGTGTCGACCTTTGGGCGAAACTTCATCTCTTTGATGTCGATGCGCTGCTGCTTCTTGCGTGCCTGCTTCTCTTTGACGGACTGCTCGTACTTGAATTTGCTGTAGTCCATAATGCGGCAGACGGGCGGCTGAGCCTCAGGTGCGATCTCGACCAGGTCAAAGCCCAGGTCATCAGCACGCCTGAGAGCGTCGGATACGTCAAAAATTCCGACCTGCTCGCCATCCTGATCGATCAGGCGGCAACGGCTTGCCATTATTTGTTGATTGATACGATATTCGAGTGCTATCGTTTTCACCTCCCGTGTGAAAAAATAATCCCGCCAGCGAGAAGCGCTGACGGGATCGTGTGAGCGATGAACAGGGCGCGCTGCCTCCCGGGCACGCGTCACCTTGCTTCTCGTGTTTTCTCACTCGACCCACAAGCACTAATAAGGCCGGTAGGTGGGGCGCCGTATGGACACCCACTTACAGAAGCAGCCCACTGCCACTTCCGGGTTATTCAGTGTAACACAGCAATACAGGCACGAGCAATTCTTACACAGTGGGGTGATAGAGGCGATAGGGGGGAAGCGCCTATACGTTATACGTCACTGTGGCCTCCGAGCCGCAATCTCAGCAGGTGGCAAAAGATCCCGGGAAGCCCGGGGTGACGTGAGGGCTAAGTTGGGGCGCTTGAAGGGAGGCTCCCCTTACGTAAACACCCGGCGCAAGGTGCTGGGACGCGGCACATACGACGCACAGGTCTTGGTATAAAGATCCTCAATACGGTGCGCGAATGTTTCAACTGAAAGCGCCTGGACCGCGCGTTGCCCTTGAGCCAGATAGTCCTCACGGCGATCGGTAAACAGAAGTTCGTCAAGGCGAGCCGGGAACTCACCGGCGCTTTTGAACAGGCTCGCGCTTACGCCGTCCTCAAGAATGCCATCAAAACACTCGTTATAGCGAGCGAGCACGGGGCAGCCTGCCGCAAGTGACTCAATATAGGTAAGCCCTTGGGTCTCAGACTCCGACATCGACACGAAGACATCGCTGATCTGGTAGTACTGCGGGACGTCTTCCCAGGGGACCTCGCCCGTAAAGATCACGCGGTCTGCGATGCCTCGCTCAACTGCCTGACGGCGCAGGTCGCTGAGCGCAGGACCGTCGCCCACGACCAGGAATACTACGTCGCGGCGTTGCGTGCCCCGTGCGGGATCAGATACCGTAAGGTAATCTGCCACACTCTCCAGCAGTTGCACAACGTTTTTCTCATACGCGATGCGGCACAGCGTAAGCACTACCTTGGCGTGCGGGGCGATTTTCAGTGATTCCTTCAACTTTCGCAGAGCCTGCCAGCCTGAACGCTCCCCGGCAAAGCGCGCGCTATCAATGCCCGTCGGTACGACATCGATTGGCGTGCCTACGCCGTAGTCGCGAAGTAACGCCCGTGTTTTATCACTGGGCGCTACAATGCGATCACAACGCTCGCAGATATACTTGCTTGCCAGCGTCACGATCTTGCGCGCCTGCTTTTCAGCGTGCCCATTGGTGATATACCAGGTGTAGTCCTCATAGACAGTATGGTACGTGTGCACATGCGGAAGTTTCAGTTGCGCCGCCGCCCGGAAGCCAAACTGCCCCACACTGAACTCTGTGTGGGTGTGAATGAGATCGAACCCCGCGTTTTTGATACGCCGCTCAAGCAAGGGATCGATCGGGGTCGCAAAACGATGCGTCGGGATCCGCTTGATCGCAAGCGAGGGCAAGCGCACGACGCCGTCGTCAGCGGGCGCATCCGGATACGTGGTCGCAAAGACTGTGAGCTCATGGCCGCGCGCAAGCAAGCCAGCACGGAGCGTGCGTACCGATACCGCCACGCCATTAGCCTGAGGAGCATAGGTATCAGTGAATAGCGCGATCTTCATATCATGCCCTCCGGATTGGATGGCGGATAATCGACGGCGAAACTTTGGGTTGATACAGTTCCTTGAACTCTTTCTTGAAGTCGAACATAACGTCGCATTCCTCACTGAGCTATCCTATGAATACGATACCTATCGTACGTTCTTCAGGGAAGCACAGGGAAGCGGAAAACAACTATGGATACCAAACGGATACGGGTTTTCGACCTGCACTGCGACACGCTCGACCGGCTGGCGCTGGGCGGAGAGTTTGCCGAGCCGGGGCAAGATCCCCGGATAGATGTCCCACCCGCTTCTTTGCGAACCAACAGCGCGCATATCTCCTTGGACCGGATGCAGGGGTTCGATTGGTGCCAGTGCTTTGCGGTATTTATCCCTGATGAGCTGAGCGGGGTGAAAGCCTGGGGTTTTTACCAGCAGGTGCAGTCTTACTTTACTAGCCAGCTTCGGGCTCACGCAGACCGCCTGATGCAGGTTCACCGCGCCGCCGACATTGAAGCCGCTCTCACGTCAGGCCGTTGCGCGGCGCTACTGACGATCGAGGGAGGCTCGTTCCTGCAAGATTCACTTGAGCCCATCTCGCAGATCGCCCGCGATGGGGTGAAAATGCTGACACTCACTTGGAACGCCCCCAACGCCATAGCAAGCGGGAGCACATCCGTCGGCGGGCTGACCCCCTTTGGCAAGCAGGTGGTTCGCGCGCTTGAGGAGCAGCGGATCATCGTTGACGTCTCACATCTCAACGACGAGAGTTTCTTCGACGTAGCGCATGTCGCCACCCGGCCCTTTGCGGCTTCGCATTCAAACGCGCGCGCTATTTGCGATCATCCGCGCAACCTAACCAATGAGCAATTCCACCTCATTGCTGAGCGGGGCGGCGTTGTAGGGCTCAACTACTTCAATGAGTTCCTGACGACTGAGAAGCGCGAAAGCACCCCCGATGACCTGCTGCGCCACCTCGACCACTGGCTGGCACTCGGCGGAGAAAAGACCATCGCCTTAGGCAGCGATTACGACGGCGCTGACATCGCTGCCTGGCTGACCCCCTGCGACAAGGTGGCCGCGCTTCACGCGCTGGTTACCCAGGAGTTTGGCCCGCAGGTCGCCGACGACCTCTTCTTTAACAACGCGCAACGGTTCTTTGCTTCTCAGTAAGAGAAAACAGGCCCACCGAATCCGATGGGCCTGTCGCACTATAAAACTTGTAAGCGCCGGACTATTTTTTATCCCCTAAGGGCATGACGCTGTGGCCGTATTCGCCGTTCACGACCTGTCCCAGGGCATTATAGATAGCGCTGAGCCCGCAGATAATACCCACGATGCCTGCGATGGTTCCGACCATCGCAACGCCAGTGAAGGCATGAAGGGCCAGGAGCAGGAACAGCAAAGCCAGAGAGAAGAAGACCATCTGGTTTGCGTGGTTGTGCTTGAGCGTGCCGATCGCCATGAACAGCGTAAAGACGCACCAGAGCAAGAGGTAAAAACCCAGAGATTTCGCATCGGCGCCTGGCAGGAACTTCCCGGGATTTGCCCAGATAAAAACAAGAGACCACCAGAAAAGCCCATACGCAGTAAAGGCCGTGCCCCCAAAGGTATTGCCATTTTTAAACTCAAGTACGCCGGCAATGATCTGTGCGAGCCCGCCCAACGCAAAGCCCATCGCTGCTATCGTCATCGAAAGCGGCATGACACCCGCGTTTGCCAGGTTCAAAAGGACAGTGGTCATCCCGAAACCCAAGAGACCGAGTGGGGCAGGATTTGCGATTTTGTTTTCCATAAGTGTGCCTCCTTTATTAATTTCCATCTTGCAAAACCGGTCGAAAAGCTCCTCCTTCCTTGCGGCATTCGTCCTGAAAAAATAAGGGAAAATTATAACGTGCGCAAGCAGGACTTTTTCTGCATCAGAGCAAAATAGTGAGCAAAATGACCGCTGGCCACTCGAAAAATGACCTTTCACCCCTGTTTGCAAGAGAAACGACTGATTTGTGGTGCGCAAAAGTCTCCGCATTAAGGATATGAACACCATGGGATATTGCGGCGATAAAGCGTATCATGAAAAAGGTAAATCAGATCTCATAGTGAGGGGGCGCTGTGCTCCAATTAGTAAGTATCACCAAAGCTTATGAAACCGCCGGCTTCAAACAAACCGCGCTTGATAAGCTCTCCGTAACGTTTCGTGATAACGAGTTCGCCGCGATACTCGGGCCCTCCGGCTCGGGAAAGACCACCTTGCTCAACATCATTGGCGGGCTTGACCGCGCCGACAGTGGCGACCTGCTGATCGATGGGGTCTCCACCAAGCTCTACAAAGACCGCGACTGGGATACCTACCGCAACAACCGCATCGGGTTCGTGTTCCAGAGCTATAACCTGATCGCCCACCAGACTGTGCTTGCCAACGTTGAGCTTGCTTTGACCTTATCGGGCGTGTCAAAGTCCGAACGTCGGCGCCGCGCCGCGCAGGCGCTGGATGAGGTCGGCCTGTCAGACCACCTCCACAAGCGCCCAAGCCAGCTTTCCGGTGGCCAGATGCAGCGCGTGGCGATCGCGCGCGCCCTGGTCAACAACCCCAAGATCGTCCTGGCTGACGAGCCAACGGGCGCCCTGGACTCGACTACCAGCCTGCAGATCATGGACCTGCTCACCCACATCGCAAAAGACCGGCTCGTCGTCATGGTCACCCACAATCCGGACCTGGCTCACGACTATGCCAACCGCACCGTCACGCTCTCTGACGGGCGCATCCTGTCCGACAGCAACCCGGTCGCGCCGCTTCCCGCTGCTGGCGCTGAGGAGCCCGCTGGGACTACTGATAACGCTGCCGTCACAGAGGCCGCCGCTGAAGCGACAACGGAGGCCACAGGGGCCACCGCAGGAACCAGGGCCACAGCCGAGGCAGCCAGCACGGCTAAACCCCCCAAGCACAGCTCGATGAGCTTTCTCACGTCAATCGCGCTCTCGTTCTCCAACCTCATGACCAAAAAAGGCCGTACGATCATGACCGCTTTCGCGGGGTCGATCGGCATCATCGGCATCGCGGCGATACTCGCGCTTGCCACCGGCGTCAACGGCTACATCAACAACGTGGAGAAGGAGACACTGTCCCAGTACCCCCTGTCCATCAATAAGAGCGGCATCGACCTGACCTCGCTTCTGACCAGCTCTGGCCTGGGGGGCGGCTCGAGTTCGAATAAGACCTCGAATGGATCGACCACCGCCAGCGCTCAGGCGGATACGGTACAAGAGAACAGCATCCTTTCCAACGTATTTAAGACCATCAATACCAACGACCTGGCGTCGCTCAAGACGTTTTTGGATGACAACTCACAAAGCCATATCAACCCGTACGTGAGCTCGATCGAATACACCTATGACATCACGCCCCAGATATACCTGGCCGACACTTCTAAGCAGGTCTGGCAGGCTAATCCGGACATGATTTCGAGCATGATGAGTGGCAGTAGCTCGGCGATCGGTAGCGTCGGCAGCGGCAGCGGCGGCGGCACAAGCCGGGCCAGCTCCGCTATGAGCATGGGGATGAGCATGAGCGCTTTCAACCCCCTGCCGCGCGATACCTCGCTTGTTAAAGACCAGTATGACGTCGTGGCCGGTTCGTGGCCCACCTCCTGGGATCAGTGCGTGCTGGTACTGTCACCAGAGGGCAAGACCAGTGACTATATCGCTTATGTCCTCGGTCTGCGCGACCCCGCGCAGCTGCAGAAGATGCTCACCGATTTCTCGAACCAGAAATCGATCACGGTCCCTGCCGGCAACCAGGACTTCAGCTATGACCAGATCATGGGGGTCGACCTGCGCCTGGTCGAGCCGAGCGATTACTACACCTGGGACAGCACCTACCATGTCTATGTCGACCGGCAAAGCGACCAGGCCTATATGAAGGGGCTCATCGCGAAGGCCGAGAGCCTGCATATCTGCGGCATCATCAAGCCCAAACCGGGCAGCAACCTGACGGCGCTGCGTCCGGGGGTCTGCTACTCGCCCAAGCTGATCGATTACCTGATGGGGCGCTCTGCGCAAAGCGCGATCGTGAAGGCGCAGCTGGCAAAACCCGGCATCGACGTCTTCACCGGCAAGACCTTCGCTGAAGCTAACAAAGAGGGCGGTATGTCCGGATTTGATATGAGCAAGATGTTTGCGGTCAACACCAAAGGGCTGAGCAGCGCGCTCGGCTCTGGCTTAAGCGGGCTTAACCTGGGCAGCATGGGCAACATCAAACTGCCCAGCACGTTAAACGCTGACACCCTGATGAAGAATATGCCCGCGCTGCCCGCCATGGACTTGTCGAAGATGCTCGGCACGCTCAAGCCGAGCGACTTGCCGCTGGACGGCCTCTCGAAGTTTGCCACGGCGGTGCTCACCGATTACTTAAACGCCCGCCTACCCGCTGGCGAGCAGCAGGCGCAACAGATCCTGGACGGATTCACGGCCTACCTGCAAAGCCCTGCGGCACAGGCCACCATCACGGCTGCCCTGCCCAAGATCGTCGATACCGCCGGGCTGAACACCCTGGCGACCAACGTGCTCACCGAGTATCTCAATTACTGCGGCGCCCACGGCATCACCAATCCCCAGGACATGATCGCGGGCTTTCCTGCCTGGATAAGCCAGCCCACGGTCTCGGCAGAGATCACCGCGCAATTGGCGCCGCTAATCAACACTGACGCTTTAAACAACCTGGTAATGAAGCTGGTGCAGGATTACCTGGCAAGCTCTGGCCTCTCGATCAACGGCCTGGTGGGCGGCGTCGCCTCTGACTTCAGCTCCTGGCTGTCTGAGCCTGCCGTGATGGCCAAGGTGCAGAAGCAGTTCGCCGCCGATGTGAACCTGAATCCGCTCATGAAAAAGATATCGGCGTCGCTGGGCGCCTACCTCCAACAGATGCTCAAAGGCTTCATGACGCAGTTCATGGCGGTGCTGCAAAAGCAGCTCTCGTCGGCGATGGCGAGTTCAAAGAGCCAACTGACCGGGATGCTCAGCAGTGGGCTGGGAAGCTTTAACCCCAGCAGCCTCGCGGGGCTCTTTAACTTTAAGATGACCCAGGACCAGCTGGCGCAGCTGATCCTCTCGATGATGGGCACCCAGCAGAAAAGTTACGACAACAACCTGCAGACCCTTGGTTATGCCGATATTGCCCACCCCTCAAGCATCTCGATCTACCCCAAGGACTTTGCGAGCAAACAGCAGGTCCTCAACATCCTTGATAACTACAACACCCGCATGAAGCAGAGCGGCCAACCTAAGAAGGTCGTCGTCTATACCGACCTGGTGGGCGCGCTCATGAGTTCGGTAACAAGCATCATCAACATGATCAGTTACGTGCTGATCACCTTTGTGTCTATCTCGCTGATCGTCTCAAGCATCATGATCGGGATCGTCACCTATATCTCGGTACTGGAACGCAAAAAGGAGATCGGCATTTTGCGTTCGATCGGCGCGAGCAAGCGCAACATCAGCAATGTGTTTAACGCCGAAGCCCTGATTACCGGCCTTGCCGCCGGGCTATTGGGTGTCGGCATTACCGCACTGATCTGCATACCGGCCAACATCATCGTGAACCACTTGCTCAACGTGGAAAACATCGCTCACCTGCAGCTGGCGCCCGCAGCCATTCTGGTCGGGATCAGTTGCCTGCTCTCGTTTGTGGCGGGCCTGATACCAGCCGCTGCGGCATCGCGGCGCGACCCAGTTGAGGCGCTCAGGAGCGAGTAAGGGCCTTGTGGTAAGGGGAGCAATCCCCTTACCACAAGAGAACCCGGCATCACAGAGGGACTCACGAGGAGTTCTTCTGTATCCGTGAATCAGAAAATAAACGGGATCAAACGTTTTGAGTGTTTCTGATATTCCCGGTAGCGCTCTCCGAAAATCTCAATGAGCATTCTTTCTTCTACCCGGATGCGATACGTATAGGCCGCCACGAATGTCACAACAATAACGATCAGCGTGATCAAATTACTCATTGCCAATGCCAGGCCAATAAAGATCAAAAGATCAGAAAGATATCCGGGGTGGCGGATGAAGTGGTAGATCCCACTGGTGATCAAGGTGTGATCTTCAGCCTCGCGCAAGGTGCGGGAGAAAAAACGCCCCAACGTGGTAAACGCACTATACCGGATGATAAGGCCCGCAACCCCAAGGAGCAGCCCCACGATACTCAGCCACATAAGATGAAACGAACCAATACCCAGCCAATTCAACAACGGTGAGCAAGGCACCAGAATAATCGCTGCTCCCATCACTGCTGAGATAAACGTTGTGCTGCCTCTGTCATGCTCAGTCCGGTCCATATTTTTAGTATCTTTTCCACGCCGTACAAAGCGCTCGACCACAAAGAATCCAGCAAACACGACATAGGCAAGAATATAAATGATCAACATTGCTTTCAAACCTGCTTACCTTTAGGCTCGTCGGTCAGACGAAGTTTGGGCTCGTCGATCAGACGCAGTATAAACGGTGTCTGGCGCGGCGCCGCAAAACGTGGCGTTTAGTACGCGAGTTTTACGGGAACAATGCCAGACGACGTTTAGGCAAGTCTGTGGTAGGGGTGGTGGGATTCGAACCCACACTGTGCGGATTTTAAGTCCGCTGCCTCTGCCGTTGGGCTACACCCCCGCCTGAACGGGCAGCTTCAATAGTATCCCATAGAGCAGGTCCGTGTCGCTCACGCAGAACTGTTCCAGGCCCAGGTAGTCGAGTATCTCCTGTAAAATGAGCGTCCCGGCAACTATCACGCTCGCACGCTGAGGCTCCAAGCCCCTGATCGCTTCACGTTCTGATGTCGGGATCAGGCGAAAGCGTCTCATTAAAGCCTGCAGGTCGCTTCTCGTCACACATGCGCCCTGAACACGCGTCGCGTCATAGGGGTCGATACCGTCACGCACCGTCACCATCGTGGTCGCCGTGCCGGCTACCGCAATCATCTCGCGCACCTGGCCGTGCAGCTCACTAAGAGCGGATGTGAGCAGGTCGCGGACGACAGCGCTACAATAGGCCAACTCGACCCGCGTGGGTGGGTCGCTGCCAAGCATCGCATCGGTCATGCGCTGCGAGCCAATCTGAAGCGAGCGGGAAAATTGCACCTGTCCCGGCAAATCACCCAGGACGAACTCCGTCGAACCACCACCGGGATCGACCACCAGCAGGCCCTTGCCGCAGCGCCCGTAGGTCGCCCCGGCAAACGAGAGTTGCGCTTCCTCCTCGCCACTGATGACCTCGAGTTGCAAGTTGGGTCGTGCCAGCTTCTCGGCCAGCTCGTCGGTGTTGTCCGCGTCACGCGCCGCAGAGGTCGCCACACAACGACAGGCCTCGACATGCTGTTCATCGACCAGGGATCTGAATTGCGCGCAAGCCGCCGCGACGCGCTCGATACCGCCTGCATCCAGTTGCCCCGTCATACCCAAGTCAGCGCCCAAGTGCGTGATCTCGATTCGGCGGAGTAACTCGGTGACACGACCGTCTGTGACCTCAGCGATCAGCAGCCGGGTCGTCACCGTCCCTATGTCGATAGCAGCACATTTCATAGTCTTATTGTAACAACCATCGAGATATTACAGGTAAGGAGAGGTGCTCTGTCACTTCAGCTGGCTAGGCGGGCAAACGAAGTATTAAACCCACGGGCCTTTGCCCTTGGGTTTAATGGTGAGCGCAGCCCAACAACGCCAGGTGGTGCGACAGAGCACCGTAACTCTATACGTTGGCGACGAGAGATTCTACTTCCCAGGTCGAAACACGGGTGCGATATGCTTCCCACTCAGCGCGCTTGTTGGCCAGCAGGTACTTGAAGACTTGCTCCCCCATTACCTCGCGCATCAGCTTGCTCTCCTCAAACGCCTTGATAGCCTCGTTGAGGTCGCCGGGCAAGAGCTCGATACCTTTGGCCTCGATCTCTTCCTCGGTAAGTTCAAACACATCGTACTCGGTATCCTCGGGTGGCTCAAGACCGCGCTCGATGCCATCAAGACCAGCAGCGATCATCGCGGCAAATGCCAGATAGGGGTTGCAGGAAGGGTCAGGGCTGCGCAACTCGATGCGCGTCGCAGCCTCCTTGCCCGGCTTGTAGAGCGGCACGCGTACCAGCGCCGAACGATTCAGGTGCGCCCAGATCAGATAGACCGGCGCTTCATAACCGGCAACCAGGCGCTTATAACTGTTGACCCACTGATTGGTTACGAGCGAGAATGCTGGAGCATGTTTGAGCAGGCCAGCGACGTAACCCAAGGCAACGCCAGATAACTGGAACTTGGCATGAGGATCATAAAACGCGTTGCCCTCTTTTGTGAAGAGCGACTGATGAACATGCATGCCACTGCCATTGACCCCGTTGAGCGGCTTGGGCATGAAGGTCGCATGTACGCCGCCGAGCACCGCAGTCTCCTTGACGATAGCGCGGTATGCGATGACCTGGTCGGCCATCTTCAGCGCCTCTTTGTAGCGCAGGTCGATCTCATGCTGGCTGGGCGCAGCCTCATGGTGCGAGTATTCGACCTCGATACCATAGTCCTGCAGACGCGAAACTGTGTCGCTGCGAAGCTGGCTTCCCAGATCGATCATACTCTGATCGAAGTAGCCGAGCGTATCAAGGCCTGTCGGATTGCTGCCCGCATCCTCCAGGTAGAAGTATTCGCATTCCGGACCCATATAGGCGGTATAGCCCATGTCTGCGGCCTTCTTCAGCACGCGCTTGAGTACCTCGCGTGGGTCACCTTCGAAGGGTGTGCCATCCGGCGTCTCGATGTTGCAGAACATGCTGGCCACATTAGTCCCGTCGCAAGGCGACTGGCGGATCTTAAGTGTCGAAGGATCAGGAAAAGCGATCATGTCCGACTCTTCAAGACGGGTGAAACCCTGGACTGAAGAGCCGTCAAAACCCATACCCTCGTCGAAAGCATGTTCGATCTCACTGCTTGTCACCGAGATCGTTTTCAAGTAGCCAAGGACATCGGTGAAGAGCAGGTGAACGAACCCGACGTTGGCGGACTTGATGGTCTCGATCGCGACCTGTTTCGCTTTCTCATCGAACGGCATAGTGGGTCTTCCTCTCTACAAGGCCTGGAACATGCGCCGGATGACGGTGGGGTCCGCCGGAGCCTTACCTTTGATCCAGCCACGGCTGCGGGCATAAAACGTAGCAGAGAATCCCAGGATGAAGATAAGCAGAACGAGCAGAATGGTCAGGACGAAACTCCTGAATGCGCGGCCCGCCGAAGAACCTTTCTTGTCCTGGTCTTTCTGGGTACTTTTGCGACCCTGTCCCTTCTGGGTACTTTTGCGACCCTGTCGCGAAAGTTGCGAGAAATCCTGTTGCTCCTGTCGCGAAGGCTCCTGCATTGGGACGTCGGTATGTGGGTTAGTGCCATTACTCATAGAACTCATCCTACTACACCATGATCCAGATAACAGCCATCGCCAGAAAAACTGAGGGCAGCATGTTACCCACCGGAAGTTTTTTCTTAAATGCCAGGTTGATGCCGATGCCTGCGATCAGCACGCCACCGACCGCCTCAAGCCCGGCAATAGAAAGGGCGGGGATGAGCGGACCGATCCAGTGCGCCACAAGCGCCAGGAGCCCCTGAAGCACGAACACGGGGACAGCCGCAAAGGCCACTCCGATCCCCAATGAGCTGGCCAGAAAGATCGAGATCACGCCGTCAAGGAGCGCTTTGACAAAGAGCGTCTGGGGGTTGCCCAGGCCATCCTGGATGCTGCCAAGCACGGTCATAGCCCCCACGCAGTAGATGAGTGAAGCGGTCATGAAAGCCTCGACGAATTTGCCGTCACTTTCTGCTTCGGTGTTGGCTGTGGCTACGACCGTTGCCTCCGCGCCATCCATCGCAGCGAGCTCTGTAGCCGACTTCGACATCGCCTTAGCCCATCCCTGCTTTTTCTGCAACAGCTTGTTGATTCGATGACCCAGACCGGCCAGGTGGTCTTCAAGGCGCAAACCCTCGCCGATCAACGTGCCAACGATCATTGAGCCCGCGAAAATCAGCAGGCTGACCGTACCGATCGCCCCCTTTGCGGCAGACAGCTTACCCAAGCCGCCCAGAGTCTGCGAGGCGCCGAGGAAGATGACCGCAAGCCCCAACGCCGTCACTGCGCTGCGGTGAAAGCGCTCGGGGATGGCGCCATGCACAAAGCTACCCACGGTTCCGGTAATGGCTACCGCAACGGTATTGACGAGCGTACCCAGGCCCGGAAACATCAGGCTTCTGGCTTTCTGCGCTGCTGGGTACTAGTCAGGCAAAGCATCAAGTGCGTCTTTCAGAGCAGCCAGGAAACCATCGACTTCCTCTGCGGTCGTGTCCCAGGAGCAAACCCAACGCACAGCGCCGGGGACTGACTCCCACTCATAGAAATGAAAGCGTTCCATCAATGGCTCACGAATGGGATCGGGCAAGATCGCGAAGATCTCATTGGCGTCCGGTGAGTAGATCGGCGTGACGCCCAGGCCCTTGAGGCCAGCCACGAACTGCTTGGCCCTGGCATTGGCATTGCCTGCGCACTCGCGCCAGAGGTCGCCCTCATAGAGCGCGGTGAACTGAGCCGCCACGAAACGCATCTTGCTCGCCAGCTGTGCGTTCATCTTGCGCAGCTGCCAGAGCCCGCTGTGGTGACGCGTGTTAAAGACCACGACCGCCTCGCCGCCCATTAGCGCGTTCTTCGTGCCGCCAAAGGTCAAAGCGTCGAGGCCAACCTCGCTGGTGATCGCCGCGATCGGCACGCCGCTGGATAGCGCCGCGTTTGCCAGGCGCGCGCCATCACAGTGCACCAGCAGCCCCCGACTGTGCGCGTAATCGCATAGCGCGCGCAGCTCGCCGGGTGTATAGACTGTGCCATACTCAGTCACGTTGCTGATGCTGACGACCTTGGGCTGGCGCGCGTGCTCAAAACCCTGGTAGGCGTCGAGTATCGGCGCGATCAGCTCTGGCGTGAGTTTGCCATCAACCTCCGCAGGAACCGTATAGAGCTTGATGCTGGCCATATGCTCGGCCGCACCGCACTCATCGGTATTAATATGCGCATTGTTCGCACAGACCACGCCATCCCAGGGCGCCAGCAGCGCAGACAGGCCCACAATGTTCGCGCCCGTACCATTAAAACAAAAACGGATATCGCAGTCAGGACCTACATGGCGGCGCAACACTTCGATTGCTTCTGCTGTGACCGGGTCATCGCCATAGGCGACCGCATGCTCGCTGTTGACCTTAGCCAGGCGCTCCAGCACAGCCGGGTGCACTCCGGAATAGTTGTCAGAGCCAAATACTTTCACTGTTGTCTTGCTCCTTCTTTAACAAAGGCGCGCCATGGCGGCAAGGAAACGATTCCCCCTTGCCGCCTGTGGCGCGCACTGTCACTTGGTACTTACTTTACTTCTTGACCGTGATCTTCCAACCTGTCGTATTCATCGCGCTGATATTTGCCGTAGAAGTCTTATAGGCCCTGACTGAGTAGTAATAGGTCTTGCCCTTAACCGCAGTCGTATCAGTTCTGGTAAGGGTACTG
>Ga0123354_10000140_pt1 | contig 55485 bp, 45 predicted proteins | sample TergutLab28metaG_2_FD_97872 | JGI IMG/M metagenome (GOLD analysis project Ga0123354, IMG submission 97872) | Labiotermes labralis P4 segment gut microbial communities from Petit-Saut dam, French Guiana - Lab288 P4 | ecosystem: Host-associated > Arthropoda: Insects > Digestive system > Gut ... | reverse complement strand
TTGTGCATGTGTGTATGTGTGCATGTGTACACATGCACACACACACACACACAATCACTGATGTATATGTTAGTATTATACTAGCCACACTCAGGACTCAAACAAGTTGACAGCCCCTCACAGACAGACATATAATAACTTATCTGCTGTAGCAGTAACACACCTATTGTTACTTAATGTATATATAAAAAAACTGGTTCTTAACCAGATACTCTGTTACATTTTTAATTACACAGATGTGACTGGCCAAACTGTAACAGAACCACATGCAGCACCAACATCATTAATGGTTATAGCCAACAGAAATATCTCAATTTGGTGACCAAACATTATTACATGATGATGCTTAATTACCAGTAACACTTTGCAGTTTTTTGGTAACTCGCAATTTTAGCCTAGTTGAAATATTTGAAGGATGTTGTGCAGAAGATTAAATCAAATCAAAATCCTACAAAAGTTTGTTTATAATAAGAACGGCATGCCATCAAGACTGGTTAATGTCCCATACATTTTGTTGTTTGGTTACTGTAAGGTACAAAGACTGATGGAATGCTCTTATAAGATAGAAACTTGGCTACTTTTATCCTGGACACATCATTTAGGACTGAAGAAGGCCAACAAATGCAATATGCATTTCAGTTTTCCCAATCAGTGAGCAAGTTTGTTTTGAATAAGTTTGGAGTGCTGGCAACCTGTATTACAGTGTTCACACTGATAAAGTAGTGTATAAATTTGTGTACATGTAAGTGTTAGATGAGACCAACGGATGTCATTTCTCAGGCATTACATAAATGATACTAAATGGTTTTGATTTTTATATCTTCTGGTACTAATGACTGTAGTCAGTGTACCTTTAACAACTAAGCCTAGGTTCCATAATCATGAACTACAAAATTACTTAAGCTACCACTATATTGTCCCTAATACTTTGCATTGAAAATTAATTAATTATGTAAAACAATAAGCCTCATTCTAAAAAATATAAATATTTTACACCTACATCAAATACGAATTTCACAAAAGTGCTTTAAATGTTTCGTTTCTACAAAATTTTGTGGTACAGTACAATAATATGTGTGTTACCAGGGCAAGTAAATTAATACTTCTGGTACAACATGTGATATATATGATTCTATGCAATTTAGTGTTAAAGACCATAAAGCAAAGTGTCTCATACATAATGTCTGTGGGAAATACTGAGAAAAGATATCCTCCAGGTCTTCAAAATAATTTTATAACTTCGGTTTTTGTGTAAGTATTATCTACGTGATAACATTTTCCACAATCGGCTCGCAAACTGCGGATCGGTTAACGGACAGTGCGGGTACTGCTCAACAGGAATTGAGCTGTGACAAGTGATCTTGTGTCTTGAAAACACAGCCATACACTTTGCACAAAATGGTGGCAAACACCTTAATTAGGACATGTAACGTGCTGTGCATTAACCTGAATAGCACACTGTTTAACTGAAGTACTTACTTTCTACTCTGCAATGATATGTAAAGTGTATCTTTCCTGGTGGTGAGCAAAACAAATGAAGAGCCAAGTGACTTTAAATTTGAAGGAATTTTTATGAACTAGATTAGTAACATAGTCTTGCATATGCACTAAAAACTTTCTTGGTTTTCCAGTCACTAGATAAGGTGTAACAGCATGATTGTCATTGCTACCACCTCCACCTCCTCCAGCAGTGTTATAACAATGTAATTCTGTGCAATCATTGTGCCATGTCATACTTTTTTTTTATTTTCAGTTTTATGTTACATTGTGCCATTATGTACATAACTGCTAGCTTCCACATACTTTTTTTAAACTTCTAGTACATATGTGGTAGTATACATGCTTCATTGCTATAATTAATACAAAAGGGTACATAATTACACTTCTCTTGTAAATTGATAATTACAAAAATATTGGCATCCAGTATTTTGAAACCCCTTTTCATACATGTAAAGGGAGAGGAGAAACATAATTTGTGTAACTGTCAATTATGTTGTGTTATGAGGTTTCATTGTTCCTGTTGATATAAAAAGTACTTGAAGATGATCAGTAGAACCTACTTGTGGTCTCTTAATTAATATTGGTGAGCCTGAATGTTTTGCAATATACTACTTGTCACACTGCAACTGATGTACTCGGTGATTTTATACATAACCACATTTACTAAGGTAGTTTTGTTTGTCCATGTTCAACACAGAGAAAATTTACTTTCCATAAAAGCAAACTAATATCTCCCATTCTTCATGTTGTCAATATGCTATAATCCCTATGTACCACAATTACCTGTAGAATGAAGTTCAGTATAATACGAAAGTTTCTTACAGTATACAGACTGTCACTGTATAAAGGTTCTTGCTACACTGCACATGATTATACAGTCATTAGTAATGCATTAGAGGGGTCCAGTTGTATCCTGTTTATTTGTCCCTTTATCTTTCCCATAGAAATTACTCCTTTACTTCTTGCTAATCTCATACTTCATTAGTTACTTCAACATGTACATGTACAAGTATGAAAAATATTAATCAAAGAGTACGAATTAGTATGAAATATAATATCAGATTTCAGTATCAGGCAACTACTGCAGTGTGGAGAACAAACACAATTTTCTGCATTGCCACCACAGCTAAAATATGTTACTAGTGAAAGTGCTCATTCTTTGCCCAGTCGTTTTAAATAAAGTATACTAAAATGACAACATTACTTATTTACTATGACAGTCCTATGTCGATACATTCACACTGATCAAACATCTGTTATGTACCGCCATAACATCACACAAAGAACATTTCTTTTTCACTTGTGGTATCTGTGGCAGTCCCATACCTGAATAGCTGCACAGCTCAACGAGGTATGGCACAGTCCAGTGCCTGAAGGAGTGATGACAACAATGAAAATAGCAGCATTCCTCTGGATTCCAATTGGTACTACTGCATCATCCAAAGCATGGATAAGAGATTTGGAAAGCCTGGCTGGGGTCTGTTGGTTTTCAGCTGTTTGGTGAATCAAAACAGGAGGCATAGAAGAGCAACAGGTGTAGTGGCTACATGCAGGACAACCAGAAAACAACACAGTATGTATAGTAGCTACATGCATGTTGGACAGAAGAGAACACAGTAGGGGTAGTGGCTACATGCAGGACAGCCAGAAGCCAACATAGTACACACAGCAGCTACCTGCAGGAGCAGGAGAAGATAACAAATAGGTGTAGTCACTACATGCAGGAGGGACTGCAGAGAACACTGTAGGTGTAGTGGCTACATGCAGGACAACCTGAAGGGAGCACAGTACATATAGCAGCTACATGCAGGATGGACAGAACACAGAACCCAGTAGGTGTAGCAGCTACATGCAGGAGAGCCAGTATATGTAGTGCTAACATACAAGGGGGATAGTAAAGAATACAGTCAATGGAGCAGCCACATGCAGTTCAGTAGGCAGAAGTGCTTTCAATGTGTAGGCACACAGACTACCTTATTTCAGTATTATACATCACAATTCCTTCTTTGTGGTGATGTGTAGAAAGTTGTGAGATCCAAGGTTCTCACAGGTGTTGCTGAGGATTCAGATCTTCTGGGATGTGGCACTGTGTGGTTGGGTGAGTGGTTCCTGAAATTTCAAGGGAAAACAGTGCTCATCTTTGGGGTTAAGCAGTCCCAGAAGAATGCAACTGAATCTCCTTACACAGCAGTAAGTCTCAAAGGCGTACAGCCTACCTTATTCCAGTATTTTGTATAGGAATTCCTTGTTTAATATTGAACTGAATATTATGTAATGTATGTCTGCAGTGAAAAGATGAATTTGATTTATTTATGAAATTTGTTCAAGCTAAGTAGCAAGAAATCAGGCATGCAAAGTGAGAGTGAGGTTCATAAGTGAAAGAAGACAAAAGCAGGTATGGAAGGAGTATCGTGCCTACTGGGATTTGGGGCTTATCTTTCACCAACCTGTGACCAGGTAAACACTGAAGGGGTTGAGGTACTAATTCCTCAGACTCTAGAAATAATTCTAGGGTAGATTAACTGCTGCCACCAGCCTAAGATTTGGCAAAAGTCGAAAGATTTACTACGGGAGTTCAGGAATAAACGATGCCAGTCATTCTAAATCTATATTCTACGGTACTAGCACATATATATAAAATTTTACATAAAATAAGTTAAAGGTTGTTTGTACTTGAAAGGTGTTCAGATTAATCGTTCTTGCCTCTCTGTATAATCAAAAGGGTATTTAATTTAGAATTTAGTAACAGAATTTGGACTTGACTTGAATTTGGAAACACAAAATTAAAGTTAGTTAACAACACAGCTGTCGAAGCACCTTGCATCAGCAGTAAACCGTAATACATCTCAGTGTGTCATGGTAACTTAAACAATCACTTGTATGATTAAATCAAGTACTTCTTCTTCTTCTCATTGTTATAGTAGGTATGTGCGTAGCCGGTGTACACAGTGTTGAGTAATTGTGCCAAAATAGAGAGTGTTTTACCATAACTGCAAGGGGGGTTTATATAGAGAGGAAAGTGCGATTCTTGCATTTTTATTTGCATACCAGACCATATACAGTCATAACCAAAGGCAAATATTAAAAAATGAGGAAATTCAGTGGGTCAGTCAGTCTGTATGTCACCATGTATGGGCAAGTGGGACAGTCTGACTGGAATGCGCTGAGTTCCAAACAGCAAGCTAAACCAACGTTTCCTCGTTGCATCAACTGTATGAACCTTGCATGTCTTCCTGGTATAATCAGAATTTGAAAAGTTCTTTCCAAATTTCAAATCATGTCTCATTCATGACAGTGAAATTACCACTTCTTCAAGTTTTCCCAAATGACAGACCTGTTACAAATATAGGTCTAATGAGTCTAGTATCTGAAGAGTGCATGCTGTGACTATATGCTCAAAAGTCAAATTGAAAAGAAGGGTCATAAGTAGAATGAAGTGTTATAAAAATAACAGCAGCTAGAAGGCAATTAAAAGGAACAGCAGCCCTGGAAGGGGGCAAAACAAAGAACAAAGAACCCCAAATCACAATGTATTCTTCAAATGGGGCTTCCTACATCCTTCACAGAATACAGAAGAGGATTCTATAACCAGTTGAGAGATAGTACATTCTCTGTCCAAACTACAGGGCATCACACAATAGCTAACACTGTATTAAACAAGAGTAATAAGTCACAATTTTGGTTGTATTGTAAAATCACTAATGACACCAATTGTTCTTTCCTGATCAGCTCCACAGACATGTTGTGCTTCATTCCGCTTTGATGAGTAGCACTTACCACAGCGCACACAACTGAAGGGTTTTTCACCTGTGTGATGTCGATTATGTGCTTCAAGGTGAGACCTCTGAGTAAAGGTCTTGTAGCATGAAGAGCACTGGTACGGACGCTCCCCATTATGAATTCTTGAATGTATGACTAGAGAACCACTGTCACGAAATGTCTTACCACATTCAGTACACTGAAATGGTTTCTCACCCATATGATTTCTCATATGATAAGTAAGGCCGCATTTATGAGCAAATTTAGTATTACATACAGTACACTGGTATGGTTTCTCCCCAGTGTGCATCCTCATGTGACTCAGCAGAGCGCTGTTTTGACTAAAACGTTTACCACATACTGTACACAGATATGGTTTTTCTCCAGTGTGAATCCTCATATGCCGAGAACGAGTACTTTGATCAACAAATGATTTTCCACACAATTTACAAGGAAATGGCTTTTCACCACCATGGCTTCTCATGTGCACCATGAAGGAACTATTACCACCAAATGCCTTCCCACACAAGGTACAAAGGAAAGGCTTTTCTCCTGTATGAGTCCTTAAATGTATTTTAAGACAATTAGAATTCCCAAAACTTTTCTCACATAAGTTACACTGAAAAGGCCTCTCACCAGTATGTATTCTCATGTGTTTTGTGAGGGAAGCATTATCACCCAAATACTTACCACATACACTGCAAGTGAATGGTTTCTCTCCTGGCATGTGAACTCTGGAGTGTCTCGCAAGAGCACTATTTTGTGTAAAGGTTTTTCTGCACTTGTTACAGTGGTATGGTTTCATACCTGTGTGCACCCTCATGTGCAATATTAAACTGTCTTTTCTAACATATGTCACACCACACTCTTCACAGTCAAATGTTTTTCTCTTCTTAATTTCATCAGAAGTTCGTTCTGCAGCAAGAACACTTTTACTGCTATCATCTGCTTTAGCATTTGTTTGGAAAACTGGCCAGGTGGCAGACGAATGTGAAAAACAGCTTTCAATTGGAGACCTGCGTATTAGATATTTAATAGATTATGTCTCTCAAAAACTGCACACTATCAAACTACTTTAACACATAACACTTAAAACTATTTACATCAACAGAATGTAGAAAATTATATGGATAAGTAATGACCAACATCTTTTACCTTTTTACTTAGTCTCTGCTATCAACTGCAATATATGTTTGCCCAGAAGTAATTCTCAGGTACTGCTTAAATTTCCATTCATAATAATGACTCCTCAAAATGAAAAATATTTATGCAGAAGGACTTACATCACACATAACTTAGGTAACTTAGTTAATAGAGCAGCTAGCCATAAGCAGGAATAACCAGATTTTATAACTTGCAAAACCAGGCACTGTTCCCCTTGCCAATGTAAAGTGAATCAGGAGTGCACCTGGCATCCTATCTAATTAGTATGATAAGAGGTACATACCCCACACCAAATCAGCTGGCATGTTAAGCTGACCACTCATATCTAGTGACAAGGTTATGAAAGCATAGTTCTGTAACCCCATTCCCAAAAAAAGTCTTTATGGCATGGTCCTTAATTAAGCAAAGGAACAAATTTACTTCATTTTATTACAGAACAGCATACTCACTACTGACCTCTGATTAACACTACTGTCTGATTTGGTCATGAGTTCTCTAACCTGCACCTCCACTGGCAGGCTCTGATTCTCTTCATTACTTTTGACTGGTATTTCAGAAACACGCTTTCTGTTACAGTCTTCTTCCTGCAGTAACAATATATGAAATATTAAGTTTAATGCAGGCACAACAACTTGATTATAAAACAGTACTGTACAGATTTCTTAGGAAAATACATCTAGAAGACAAAAAAAATGGTAAACAAGTAGCCAACATTACTGTGGGAAGTATAAATTTAAGAAAACATATTTCCAGAAACCTCAGTAAAAGTGTCTAAAATTCAGTTAATTAAGACCATTACGAAAGTTTTCATAAACAAGACAATTCCAAAAGAAATCATTTTTTAAATGCTGTGGTGAAAGCTGTCAAAAACACATATAATAAGAGAATTTACTTTAACAGTGCTGAGAATTACACATACTGGTACTGGCTATTAGAAGTAAATACATGGGTGCATAAATTCTCAAAAATCTAGAAGCCACCTCAGAATTATAGATGCCAGAAGGGTGACATGAAGTAAGTTCCATACCGAGAATCCATAGCTTTTAGGTGTCACCATAAAAAAAAAACTGTCACCATGGCAAATTGGCACACAGGAATTTTAGTCATGTGAGGAATAAAGTTAAATTTCAACTCATATTACTATATCCAGTGTCAGTGTAATTCAGTTGCTCATCAGTGAATGGCCATTTCTTTCATACAAAAAGGGTTCTGCCATTGCAGTTACACTCCTGCCTCTCAAAGTTAGTATGAAATTTTGTACATTGTCCACATTACTTGAAACCTACTCAACCATTGTTCTGTCTGCACACTGGTCCAAGCATCAAGCACTTGCACGGGACCATACTTACGTCGTCAGTGAGATGTACATTCTGTTTTACAGGGTGAAATACCTTTACTTCATGACATATGAGTTAAGAAATCATACAAGGACAGAAAAGAGAAGTGAACTCCATAAGCAGCTGAGGCATCACACCAAGAAGGATTAAACACAGGATACATTTTGTTGTGAAGGTTAAAGCTAACAAAATGTAGAGAAAACACAATACACATATAACGCACATTACTGCTGTGCCTTATTTAGATGAACTACACAGTTACACAATTTGCATCCCTGTTCAGTGCAAAAAATAGGATATTTTATCACATTTATAAACACCATTAAAACATACTAATTTTTCAGGATGAAACATTTACAAATTCTTCACACTGTAACTTTCCAGGGAGCATGATAACACAATTCCTTACAAATGCACAATTGTAGTTCAATGAGACTTTCTGAATACCGAATTATCATGCTTACCAGCAGACCACCAAGCCATACTCCCCCCAAAAAAAATCATTACATGCAAACTCCTTCAAGAAATGATCTATCAGAACTACAAAATCCTGAACAAATTTTGATAGTTAACATATTATTTTATCCTATACTATATAGCATCTTATGCCTTGCTCTCATCACATGCTGCCTCTATTTTGGGCAAGCATTCAGCATAATAACCAAGCACATCCTAATGAAGCTCTACGTTGTTTTATCACCACTGAAGCATCTCACAGCATCCACCACATTCAACACAGACATAAGCACTGAAATCTTATATCAGTACAGACTTATTATGAAATAGGCCTGCTAGTTGTATGGTTAGGTTACTCCATGGTACTATGCTTTTATCAACATGCTGCTCATCAACTTAATAACGTATTTTTGTAATTGGAACCACAAGAAAGAGTCTCTCTTTTACCATAAGTCAGCAATTTTGAAAGCACAATTCAACTGCTGTTTAATTTAAAAAATTAAAGTAAAAAATTACCTAGCAAAATCAAGTAACTCTGTGCTATACAGGTAAGTCTGTGATAGTATAAAAGCTATTCCATGATAAAGTTACTTATTGATTAGATATCATTACATGCATAAACAATGACTAATACAAATCTGAAAGGATAACTATACACGTGTTGCAATTTTTCTCAATCCATGAGAGTTGGTTTGATGGTTTCAATTACCAATAATGTCCTTTTGTATAGACATAGTATGATTGTTCACTGTCATCGGAATCCGCACAACCATCACACATGAAGTGAAGTTCATCTACGACTTTTTGACATGTTGTGTGATACCACACTCAATAAAATGTACACTTTATCCATTCAGGGCCATTTTTCTTCTTAGAGTCATCCAAACACAATCCTCCACACGAACCACAAGCATCGTCATTATTTTGTGTCCTTCCCCCCCCCCTTATGGTGGATATGGACGTGTGGGTTGTTCTGCTTCCCCAGGTGGTGAAAATACCATTTAAGAAGGATTGCTCCTGGTCATCCTACGTCATGTTTTGCTCAAAGGCAACTGAAGCACATCCTAGATGGCTTCTTTGGATTTATGTTTATTATCTCCTAAAGTCATTCCAGACCCACTGTCATTCGGATCCTTGCTTTCAGTGACAAGAGACAGAGCATTTGCTTCATCTGCAACAGAATCCCTACTGAAAGGGAACAGACTAGTTTTTACAAAGCTGTTACACACTGTCATTCATTGGAAGGCGCCATGATAAGCACTAGCCAATAGTCCATTAAAGTCATGTGGTCAAGCTTCGTTCCAGGATGTTCAGTCAAAAATTTCTCCACTTCTTTCCTCCACCCTTCATTCAGTGGCATGTAAACATCAGCAACCAGTGGCTGTAGCAGATGTGTAGTATGAGACAGAAATGTTACAAGATATTATTTTCTGATGCCTTTGAAAGGATTTTGGGGGTTATATGACTAGCATGTGAGTCCATAAAGAGAACTACAGATCTGTAAGAGGGAATGCATGTGATGAAGTGCTGGAACCACTCTGCAAATAGATCGGCACTGATCCAACCCTTTGGTGACAGACATACCAATGAAGGCATGGAGGTTTCAGCCAATTGCTCATTCAGTCTTACACCTTTGAAGATGACCATGTGTGGGATGCTCATTCCAGATGCACATATGCAACAAAACAAAGCTCTGGTGACACCCTTGTCACCAGAGCTTTGTTTATAAACATATTTTCTCCCTACTTGGCAGATAGTATTACCAGATTTTATGACATAAGTGACACAAGTTTCATCTCAGTTCCAAATATGAGCTGGTTTGTCTTTTAAATCCAATTCTGTAAACAGATTCTCCACCTTTTTATAAAAGTCATTGAGCAGAATTCTTTTCACTGTCAACACTCTACAAATTGATAGATTTGGTGGTGTCCTCGGTGACAAGTTGTACCGTTCCCTCAACTTGTCCCACCAGTACCAACCAGCCATTTGATTCTCCAGGTGAACAGATGATTCATCCCTGCAGCTTCAACAACGTTAAAAACTACATATCTAACCTGATTGACTGTTAGACTGAAACCTAAATCCTGCATGCTGAGAATGTAGTTTACTATTTTGATTTCAATATCAAGAGAAATTACAAATGGTTTTCCAATTTTCACCATACTAGTTCTTGCAGGATCTTCCAATGTTTTGTTCAGTCTTTCAGAGTGATCCAGGTTATACTATACCACTTACTAACTTTGAATAATGACCATCCTTCATTCTTTATCAATCTTAATGCTTCTTCCATACTTTCTGTTGTGCATGACCTCTTACATGCCTTGGACTTTGGCACCGTCTCCTGGAACAGTTACCCCAAACCTTGACAACACTAAGAAAACTGTCTCGAAACCTAAGGTTATGTAATGCAAACTACATTCACTGTACATACGTAGTTGTAATATATGATGTATTAAACACTTACCCACAACTGGCTTAAAAACAGGGGTCAAACACAACTAACAGAAGAGCTGAAATAAAATAGAGTGTAACTAAACATTTTACGCATGCAATCACAGAGTGCCACTGTAACACAACTGCACATTACCGCCTAACATTGCTTCTTGTACTTGCCACAGGAAGCTCTGGGTACCATGGTTAAAATTGTAAATACGTCTGCCATCTACCATCAAAAATGTAAATGACCCTGAATGCAAGAAAAGCCATGAGGGAGGAAACAAGATCTATCATGGAGTAACTTTGTATCATGGAGTTAACTCATCTTACCATACTTTTGATATATCAAATTAAATAATTTCTGTACTGTACATGTTAAATATCTTTGGTACATGAGGCACACAAATCAATCAATTCAGCATGTTTTATTTGTAATAAATTTGTTTAAATGCACACAAGACAGCAATCAACATGAAATGGTTTCAAGAGTCTGTCAGTTTTATTCCCCGAATGCCAAACCCAGTTTTTTGTAGTAGACATAACAATTATGTGAATTAATTCAATAATACAACCCATTGTGTGGTACAACTATAAGGAAACATCTGTACCTAATATATTGTTGTGTTGGATATTCATGTCTGGAAAATACCCACTTGTAAACTCATCAATGATGAAATTTTCATGGCCCATGTTTCCAGACTTTTAAGATAATGCTACCTCGTTTTGTATGAACATGAAACTTGGCCACCCACCCTAATGGAGGAATGCTGCTTAACAATGTCTGACAACAGGACGATGGGAATATTTGGACATAACTGACAGCAAGTTGAATTTGTCCTCCCAAACAAACATTGTCAGGGTGCTTAAATCATAAAGCATGAGATGAATGGGATATATATGATGCACGAGAGAAGATATATGCATGCAAAATACATTCATAACACCTCAAGGGAAGATGCCACTTACAAGACCTCAGCCCAGACAGAAATAAAAAGGAACCTTCAAAACATATCATGTTGGGATGTGACCTGGATTCATCTGGCTCGAAACATAATCTAGTTGTAGGCTCTTGTGATAATCAGAATGAACCTTCAAGTGTCACACAAGATCATAAACCCCTTGACTAGCCAAGTGGCTATTGTGTTCTCGTGAAGGACTCTGCTCCAGAAAGTTAGCCAGTTCCTCTCTTCATTCTAGGTTACTATCTGAATCTTAAAATAAGCTATGGCCAAATATTCCCATAAACATTCTCACTCACCATTTATAACAATCATCTCCCATGCAGCATACCATAACCTACACTGATTATAAAACATTAATAAATCACCTAAAAAATAAAATTTAATGTGTTAATGGCACAATGCACAGTACAAAATTCCAGCAACTGCTTCACACATATCCACAAAAACATGAATGAAGTAATGCATACCACTATGCACACATAAAATCCAAAGTATGAAGAAACAAGCACAAACCAGACACACAATGTAAGTAAAAAGAGACTGCACACCTAATTTAAAAGGTATTCCAGAATGTAACATTAAGCATAAACCTTCCTCTGGTTATTCAACATCCTTTTCACCTTGTTAGAACATAATCACCTTTAGAAGCTGAGCTGAAAAATTCTGATTCTTCAAATACTGCCGCAGTGCACCGTCTGACCTTTCACACTGGAGTTTGAAGTTATAAAACCCATCAACCTTCTGGGCACACAGCACACAAATTTGAGTTGGCAGGTTGTCACCAACAAACATCTATGGACACAAAATTTGCATAATGACTTCATTTTCAGTTCCTAGATATTTAACTACACAGGCAATCCTGTCAACTATGGTGAATGCTTGCTGAAGTATAATGGAAGGCAATAATCGATATTTCAAACTCCTAAATATGTGTAACAAATTAAACTTTTCTTCAGTATTACAGCTTATAACAGTGTACATGACATTGATGTTTCACCATGTTTTGAGACCAGCTTTAGAAATCCTGTGCACAAATCACATGGCTGACTGCCCTATCTAATCATGAAGATTATTATTGTATGATAAACATATGTGCAACTACAAACAAATGAATAACATAAGATCTAACATTAGATTACAAACATAAATTGCAGAAGTTTGTATTTCAAAATCTGAATAGATGATAGCACACTCACTACATTTCCTCATAATGCTCTGGTTTTCGGCCTAGATACTTTGAAGCGATACAGCATTTTCATTCTAAACTGAGAATTGTGGATCACAATTTATTTACATTCCATACATCCTTTAAACTACAATGATGTAGAACAAATTATACAAGGAATTTTAATAGGATGTAATACAAATATGTGGTTTGTACAAATATTTATAGTCATCTTGTAAGAATATCATATGACACAGACCAAAAATTTACAAAGGTATTTGTGTGAAAAATTACTTTACAATATGCACACTACTTTGATCTGTCAGTTGGACAACAAAATCTTCCAGAAAACAGGGTTGAGCTAAGAGATATCCATTCATGATGACTTAAATTCTTTAATATCATGGCTTAAGACTTCAATGTTAGAGAGAAGAACATTGTGGAATCTGGTTCCTGCTTACCAGACCCTTCTGGTAACAAAAAAGATTAGTACATGGCACAAGGTCACACTTATGTCTAATTTATATTGTATATTGCTGATTATGTTTGAAAATTTGGCATGATGTCTACAATGAAAGAGAGTAAAGAGAATAGGTGCCCACCCACGTTTTTAAATAGGTATCCACTCACATTTTTATATAATTCCTAAAAGGGGCTCTTTACACCTGCCTTTATCCTAATCATTTTTAGAAATAATAATACTAATTCTAAATTTGCCCAACACCTTTTAGAAAAAGGCCATGACTTCAGGAAAATAGATGGCAATGGATATTAAACAAGTGGCCAGAAAAAGTGCACATATGAACACAAAGGAAAAATTTGTATATATAAAAACTAAAAAGAATAATCAAATGAATGATAAAAATACTGTTTCTTATAATAAAATCTTTAAAGTAACTCTTGACAGGGACAGTCATTTGACTAGCCAACAAACCCAACTCCCTTTCACAGTCAATGAGTAACACCACAGCAGGCAACAAGACCTCGTAATGCACGTAAGTTGAACATCTCACGTGGTGAATGTTGTTGGTAACATCATCCTTCCGCTAAGTTAACTACCTAAAGTTCCTACATAGCCTCTTAGCAAATGCACATACTACATACTTCACTCTGTTTTCTTAAAACAATAATGTCTTCCTATTACAATACTGTCCTCTTCTTGCAGAATTTCATACACACTTTCATATCATAATGAACAGAACGTACTTGATGTAAACCATAACTGCTTCACTTAACAGCAGTAGCAAATTTTAGAGAAATTTGGTTCACCTGTTATGAGACAAGAGGAGGAGGATGCACTGTGCACATTAATTGTAATCCTCCTACCGCTTCTATTCTATCAATTATTGATTACATTTCTGATTAATATATGGCTTTTCATACATTTCTATATACTTTTTATTCCACATTGTCTCTACTAATTAAATGCATTTTTACAAAGTTTTATGCATAAGTGTAAAGGAAGAGATCTCTTTCTCCAAGGTATACAGATAATTTGTATAGTCTTTTCAATTGTTCTGGTATACAGGTCTGATGATGGCCTGGAAAATGGACCAAAACTAATCACCTTATAATAAACTGTCTTGTGCATGACTGAACTCCTTTGGATACATTTATTAATCATTTTCTTCCAAGTAGCAAATGCTGTTTGGCTGCTCATGGAACTTCACCCAACAGATGATTCCATACAACATAATGGAATGAATGTATGAAAATTAATACTTTGGATTAAATATAAAAAAGCACCTACATCACAGAAACTGAGAAATATGGCATGAACAATGCTTTCCATGAGAGAAGCTTAAATATTTTTAAAGTGTGGCAAAATATTTGGGAACAAACCTAGCAAATCAAATTGCAGTCATTAAGAAAATAAAAGCACACTGAACTTGGGACATGCCTACTAACATTCAGGTCAGTATCATTTATCTTCCTACATGCTGTCCAAAAACAAAATTAAAATATATACAACTATAATTTTGCCTGTTGTTTTACATGGATGTTAATCTTTCTCTCATATTGAGGAGGAACACGGGAATGGGAATACATTTTGGCCGAAAACGGATGAGGTAACAGGGGGCTGCATAATGACAAACTTTGTTAACTCCACTCCTCGCCAAATATTACTTAGGTGATCAAATGAAAAAGAATTGGACAGGCAGGGCATATTGCAGATATGGGGGGGCAGGAATGGTGCATACTGGGTTTTGGCCGAGAAACTTCCAGGCAGGAAACCACGTGGAAGACCTAGCCGTAGATGGTAGGCTAATAGCAAAATGGATCGAATACAGAACAGGCGGAACATGGCTGGATTGATCTGGCTCAAAACAGTAACAAGTGGCGAGCTCATGTGAGCGCGGTAATTACAATGCGGGGAATTTCCTGACTAGCTAAGGAACTATTAGATTCTCACGGACTCTGCTCCATGAATTTATTTGCTACGGACTAGCCTTCCCACGCGTTCCGTATGCATCTATCAAGCTACACAACATCGCATTCCAAAAAATATTATCTTCATAGCCATCGCAATGAAACCTCATATCACAATACTTCTTGCACAACATGCCTTTCGTCACCGAATTTCAGCACTTGACTATCTCACATGCACATGCCCTGTTTGAAGGTACACTCCAAAAAAACGAACCAACCTTAAGACAAGGAGCGAATGTTTTAATTTTCGATGGCAAAGTCTGATGTTTATCAAAAAGAGGAAGCAGTGGCTTTCCGCTTGTCAAGCAAAGTCGACAAACCAATTCGAAATTCATGGACATTCTTAGAGTAGCAAGTTGCTCAGACACAACGAAACATGACTGTCAAAAACAAAATAAATGAATTGTTCAAATTATTGACATGTACGAACAGGACTGCTACAGTACTAGACACAACCGAAAAGCATCTAATAATTCGACTGTTGTAAAGCATCGAATATATTCCTCATAATAAAATAACGATTGAGGTGCTTCGCGTGCCGCAGTACCCTCGCCTCTTCGTATCCCATTCCGTCATTTACTGCTGGTTGAGAAGTCTACCTCTGATTACCAACGAACTACAATCCATGGGGATCCATACTATCGAACGGTACCAGGTATGAATCTGTGGGCACAGGTCATTCGCATCACCATGAGATATTCATCTGTAATCCGTGACTGCAAAATCGGCGCTACAGGAAGTGGGATGCCTTGCGTATGTTGACAATATCTGCTCGCAGGTAGCTGTACTCGGAGCGATGCATGGCACGGAGAGTGTGATTTTGTGCCACTAGGTGAGACTTTTGGCGAATATGAGTAGAATGACCGGACACTAACCAACTTTGTATCCAAATTTACCGACGGTTCTTTTTCCAAAGTGTAAATTTGGCCATTCAATTCTCGTTATGGTTAGCCCTGATAGCCGCATACGTTTTCACCTAAAAAATTTCTTACACTCAAGAAAATTGTAGGAAGTGAATGTGACTGGTGAATATTGTTGGTGGCCAGCGTGATAACTAAACATAAAGATATCGATAAGTAAAATTATATTGGTCAACTGGTGACATGTAAGATGTGATGTGACAGAACGTTGGCAACACCGACTTTGTTGGCCCTGTCGCCATACAATGTCCGGCGTAGCTGTCAGTGCGATGTGGGTGATCGCTGCCAAAAAATATTTTGAATGCGTTTACAGTCGAAGAAGGGAAGTATAGCCCATGGACTATCATCTTGTTACTATATCGCTCAGGACCAGTGACGGTTGAAGTAAGTTAAGGTGAACAGGAAAGTTATAATATGCGTGCAGATACGTATTTGACTCTTGAAAGACAGGTTATGGCAAGTAATTATGTCATTTTCAAAAATGTTTATTCACGTCAATAAACTTCTAGGTATTTTTATTTGAAATCCATCCGTATTTATCTCAACAGCAGTGGTCTGAAACTTGTTTGCTATTGTTTGTTAGTGAAATTGACCATTCGTAAAGGTGATCGAACGGGCATCACTTTGATTAGTGTGATATTGTAATAATACAAAATAGTAACCCTCCTGCTCAGTGACATTAAACATCACAGTCGAAAACACTGATACTAAGTTACACATTCATGCCTTTCTGAATTAGAAGAACATTTCCACATGTCTGTTGTCGAGATGACTGAAGAATGCTTGGAATGGTTCTCATAGAAAAGACCCATTTCGTAAGAAGCCTGCCAGTTTTGCTCTAGACTTTATACAGAAAGTTGTATATATACATATGTACATGCTTACAAATGTATATACATGCATGCATACACACACACAAACACCACGTTCAGTTTGGACCAAGTAAGTTAAGCAAATGAGAAGACTGCAAGTTAGAATTCTGGGGTCACACAGTTATGCATACAGATTTGTCAGCTATGTGACGTGCTGTAGCGTTATGTTGAAAATGAACTGTTTTCCCATTGCCTAGTGTTTAAAGAAACTGTATATGTTGCATATGTCTGAATTAATGTCATTAAAAAGTTGTTTCACTGTAAAGCAATAGTCCAATGCAGCTTAATTTATTGGCAAAGCAATTACTCCTTTTTTCCACAATAGAGTTAGATGCTTCCTAGCCTATTGCCCAGCTCACTAGATGCGAATTTAGGAAGCCAAGTCGCCAAACCTGGGCAATGTTTTAGGACAAAACAACACATGTAGCATATATTTTTTATGTGTGGTAGGAAAATAAGCCCTAAAAATATTTACGAATGTAAACAAATGTTGGGAGAGTCCACCTCTTATCAAAGTTTTGCCTGTGTTTTCTTCATCTTCTTCTTCATCCCCCTCCTCCTCCTTTGGCTTGTAGCCCATTTTTTAGCCATGGCCTCCTTTGTTTTCTTCCTCCAATCACTTCTGTATCTTTCCCCTGCTTGCCAGTTTTTTATATTGAGCAGTTTTGCAGCATTTGACCTATGTTACTTAAGCAAAACTAGGCCTGTGCTAACCTAAGTATTGTCACTGTAAATGTAGTTCAGTAGGCTATGTTTTTGACCATCACAAAAATACAGTACAATATGTTCATCAATGACAAATTTAAGTTTTACACACAATTCATTTTTTGTTTTATTTTGTGGGTTGAAGGGCAGGTCATTAAATGTAATGGTCAGTTGATGAGTGTCAGATGACCAAGGAGGCACATTATGGGTTTTTCTTTGTGTAAATATTTTTTTGCTCAATAAATTAACATAATCAGCATAGACTTGAAGTTGCTTCCTCTTATGCATGTCATTTGGAAAGTCCAGGAAGACGATGAGGGATTCAGATTGAGTGGGACACACACCAACCTTTGTTCTGTGGTGATGATCTCAATTTACTGGATGAAACATATTTTCTGTCTGTATGAGAAAATAATTAAGTATTAGTGGCACTTGAGATCAGTCACAGATCCTTTTTTTTTTTAATATGTATGTATGTATGTGTATATATATATATATATATATATATATATCTTTGTAATTCCAAACACTGAACCAGTGACTAACCTAGTTCATGTCATGGCTATAAACTAATTTATCCTGGGTTGCTTTCCTGAAAAATTATTCTGGAATTTATAGGCCTTGCCATATATGTAAATATATCATAATTATTTACATATCTTGTGAAGACTGTGTTGAAGAATGTAGTATTATCACCAGTTGAAGGTCATGTGCTCTCTAAATCCTTGAAAAATGTTCTCTTGTGTAAAAAAAATAAAAAAAGGAGTGTTAGAACACACCAGTATGGTCTAAAGTAGAAGAAAAAGATGTGAATGGTAAGATGTATTCTGAGCAGTAATATACTTGAGTTGGGACTGAAATAGCATAGTCAATACAGGGGCTTGCTGTGGGCTGGATGGTCCAGGGTTCGAACCCTGGTGGGAGCAAGATATTTTCTTTTTCATCAACCCAACCAGATTATCTCTGGGGCCTACTCACATCTTCTACAATGTGTACCAGGGCTCCTTCTGTGGGGCAAAGTGGCCAGGGCGGGGTATTGACCATCCTTCCCCATCTGGCACCAAGGTTGAAAATGGGTAGAGCTAAACCTGTGCCTCTTCACTGTGCCTGCATTAACATGTTATTGGATGAGCTTGTAGTGTTCCAAAGATTGTGTATTTGTTTATTTTAAGTGTAAAGTATTCTGTATGTTTAAGAATCCACTTTTTAAGGGTTGTGTGTTTTTATTTTCAGGTATCAAGAAACAGACAAATGGTGGTAATAACAGCATAAACGTTTCTGATTGCCATATGCTTTTATTTTATTATGTTACAGCAATGTCAGTTTTATAAAATTCACTTATTCCAGGAAACAAGGAACTGTATATATAGATTGTGAGGACAAGGTGTACATTAAACATGGAAGAGGTGGGTTTGATGAATTCTAGTGGTAATATTTATCAGAAACATGTAGATTTACCCTCACATATTCAGAACAGTTTTCTGAGTGAAACCACACAGAGAAGTGTTGCCACTAGTACAGACTACACAAGAGATATGCATTATGGTGAAGTGAGTGAAGCTATAGGGATGGTATTAGGGTTTGATGAAATTTCATCATACAGATTACATAAGTTAAAGAATGTGAAAAAGAATTCTCCAAAGTTTCCAGTAGGTTGTACAATATGTAAAGAGTCATTTAATAGAAAACTTGAATTGGATATACATTTAATGTCTCATAGTGAAGAGCTGTATAAGTGTCCTATTTGCCAAAAATCTTTTCCTGATGTTCATTTAATGCAAAGACATGTGGCATTTCATACAGGGAGTGAATTACATCAGTGTCCAGTGTGTATGAAGTGTTTCACTCGGAAAGGTCTCCTAAACCGCCATATGACAATACATACTATTGAGAGACCTCACCATTGTATGGTGTGCAAGAAGTCATTCAAGAAGAAAGGTGACCTTCATATACACATTAAGAACTGTCATTCCTCTACTATTCGTCATGAATGCACAGTGTGTCAGAAGACATTTTCTAGACGTGACACCATGCTTCTTCATATGAGGTTGCATTCCAGCGACAAACTGTTTCAGTGCCCTGTTTGTTTGAAATGTTTCCCTCAGAAATTCCATTTGAATCGACATGTCACTGTGCATTCCCAGGAGAGACCGTATCCATGTTACATATGTAGCAAGTCATTTAAGAGCATTTCTGAGCTGAACATCCACACTGAAATTCACTACAGTGACAAACGTCACAAATGTCCACTTTGTGACAAATTGTTTTCAAGGCAGGATAGTATGCGCCTTCATATGAAATTACACACAGGAGACAACTTATATAAATGTCCCATTTGTTTAAAGTGTTTCACTCAGAAGTTCCACTTGAATAGACACAGTCTTGTACATTCAGATGAGAAACCACATGAGTGCTCCATATGTAATAAAATGTTTAAGTGTCAGCGAAACCTCGAGATACACTCCAAGACCCATATAAAAGAGAAACAGCATGAATGTGTTATGTGCAATAAGACTTTTGCTAGAAGGGACACAATGTTGGTCCATATGAGACTTCATACAAGGGATAAATTACACAAGTGTTCAGTATGCTTTAAACATTTTCCTTTAAGGAGTCATCTGGCAAGGCACTTAAAGATTCACACTGGCATTCAGCGCCATCACTGTCCTATTTGTAACAAGGGTTTCAGAAGCAAGTACTACCTGTCACAGCATGCCAGATTACACACGAACAACCAACCATATGAGTGTTCTGTGTGCAAAAAGACATTTAGTATCAAACAGCATCTGCAAGGTCATGAAAAGGGTCATCGTAGGGAAATATCCTCTGGTCCTCTCTCAGAAATGCCAACTATACCTCATGCAGAGAAGCCATCTATACCTCTTCAAGATAAGTCAGCTGTACCTCTTACAGAGAAGCCTTTTATTGAATTTTCAGAGAAGTTGGCTATACCATACCTGGAGAAATCAGCCATTTCATACCCAGAGAAGTCAGCATCCTCTTATGGAGGTAAACCTGCTCTCCCACATCCAGAGAAATTAACAGTCCCAAATCCAGGGAAGTTATCTGTTCCATACACAGAGAAGTTAGCTGTCTGCTACACAGATAAGTCTGCTGTTCCATATCCAGACAAGTTGGCTAACCCATATCAAGACAAGTTGGTTAACCCATATCCAGAGAAGCCAGCTGTCCCATACCCTGATAAGTGGATTGTCTCCTATGCAGACAAATTTTCTGTTCCATGTACAGAGAAGGTGGGTATCCCCTATATAGAAAAGTCATCAATCCCTCTGATACAAAAGACTGCTTTATCCATTTTGGAGAAGGCAAACAATCCACCTGAGAAGGCATCTTTACCTCTTACAGAGAAGTCAGCTGTTCCTATGGTCGATAATCCACATGTGTCTTTTATAGGAAAGTTAGCTGTTCCTCTTGCAGGGAATTAAGCTATGCCTCCTTCCAGAAGATAACAGCTGGAGTTATATGTCTATCTAGTATTTGATTTGATCCCAATTCATAAACAAGAACTGGGATAGCAAAGTCAGTATAGTGACTAGGCTGCACAGTGTGGGGTTCAATCCTTGCAGAGACAAGAGTTCCTCCAGTACATCCAGTCCAGCTTGGGGGCCCACACAGTCTATTCAAGAGGTACTGGGGTTCTTTCGTGGGGTAAAGTGGCCGGGGTATGAAGTTAACCATTGTGCACTTCCATCTAGTGCTGGGTTTTAGAACAAGTGGACTTATGCTTTTGCTTCTCCATATGCTTTCATTGCATGGATAAGGAAAACTATACTTTTTTTTTATCAATTCAAAAATTAACAGTGCAGTTCACAGATTTTTGTGCCATGTGCAGTACCCATTTGTGTATAAGATTATTATACAGAATGCCCTTTATGAGATTTCCCAAACTTCACATGGTTATTTAGTATATTATTTTGAGTGATGAATGTTACGTCAGCATGGATTTCAATTGCAGTCATTATGAAGTTGCTGTCTGTTCCAGCAAATTTTCCCTACGAGTGCTGAAAAAGTAGAGTTGTCCATTCCCTATGTACACGCATGTGTATGGGAAGGTAATTAAGTCATGTAAAGAAAGTTGTTACTTCTTTCATTGTTCATAAGATGTGACCATTTGGTTAGTGACGATAAATGAACAGCTCACACATGAAATATGCCAACATTCATTTTGTGTATGGATTCTGTGATGGGAATTTATCAGCAGTTATTGAAACATGAAGAGTATTGATGGTCCATTCATGGACAAAATAAGCTAAGGGCTTTCTTAGAAGACCCTGTGCTAGACAAGCTGGACAGTAACTCGACAAACTAGCTACGAATCATGACAGGACTGTTAACAGGACACTGCCACTTGAACAGACACCTAAATAAACAGGGGCTGGTAAACAGTCCTGAGTGTGGCAGATGCAAACAAGCATCTGAAACAGCTGCACATGTTCTTTGTGACTGTGGCTTGGCTACATTAAGATTCAGGCACCTGGGTTGACATTTTTTGAAACCAGGTGACTTTGAGGAAATCTCTCTTAGTAGCCCTGCACTGTATTCAGAGTGCAGGGCTGGTAAGTGCATGATTATAAGGGTTGCACAAAAGATCAAGGATGTTCAAAGTGAATGGGTCAGTAATGTGTCCACCCTTCTTGTATTCTATTATTATCTCAGCAGTTGTTGAATAATATGGGCATCAGTTTCCCAACCATTACCACCTAAACAGAACAGTGTTCAATAGTTGTGAGACATGGGATCATTAAACACAAGTACAGTGAGCATGGCATACAACTGCATGCATGACCAAAAATAGATGTTGCCACAGGTTAATGCAATAAAAGAGCAAGTGTGCTGCATTGCCCTTCAAAGTATACATACCTTGAATGCCAGTGTAAAAGACCCTATGTCAGGAAGGTGTGTACCCATACAACTGTCAAAATGTGCTAGCTCTTCACCTTATGGGTTATGCAGCTTGAATAGATTATTGTTGGAATATGGAAGAACATTAGTTTGTGAAACTGTTGGTTTTGTAATGAGGCCCAGTTTTCATGAGATGGGGGATAACCAACTGCCACAACACCCATTCATGGTTCCCCAACATTCCTTGCCGTTACATTGCAGGTAGCTTCCAGTGTCAGTGTTGTGTGAATGTGTGGTATGTTCTTATCAAGGACCTACTAACTGGGCAGTTTGTTCATGAAGAATGTTTAGCATCAGATTACCACCTGCATTTCTCACAGAATGAGCCACCACATCTTTTGAGAGATGTTCTTATCCAGGCCAAATAAAATATGTGATTGAAACATGAAGGTACTTTTCCTCATACCAATTGACAGCTCACAGTGTACTTGAATGGGCGTTATCAGAACTATTGCATTGGTTGTGTAGCTCCACATGGCTGGCCAAACAATTCAACAGGCTTGGCATACTGTGAATTTTTCTTGTAGGGATATATCAAGGAGGTGCTTTATTAGGAGAAATCTCAGACACAAGATGAACAGTTGTGGCACATTATACACAGTGGTGTCGCCATATGTAACAACAGTGAGTGCATACGGAAAGAAACACCTGCTGATTTAAGATGAGCACAGTTTTGCATAGCCAGTGCAAGAAGTAACTTCAAATAGCAAGCAGCTTGAATGTGTACAGTATGATACATCTTATGTTAAATGTGACTGTGTGACCATGTAATGATTGAGATTATGACAGGTGCTGAAACAGCATTCCTCCTCCCAGATAACACCAGGAATAATTGCCTGAAGCATCTTTCTACATATTACAGAGAAAACATGGCAGGGCCAAAATTATGTGAATTATACAAAGCATGCCTGCAGAAGGTAATTCACTGTATCAAATGAGGTTACAGATATCCTTGCTTCCGCCAGTCCGTTAATAGAGAGACTGTTGCCAACAAGGTAATAGTGTGTATGTTGTATTACTGAGTGTCTGTGTTGTAGTCCTTTCCATCTTCTAGGTGTGAATGTGCCAAAACCTTGCTGGCAGACAGTTATTTTCAGTAGCAAGACTTTGTAAGTATAGGTGCAGGAATGACCAACGTTTAATTCTTTTATGTTTATTGATATTCCACAGTTTATAAGACTGATGTCACATGGATTGGATGGCTGCAATACTTTTATCATACACTAAAAAATACATTTTTCTCTTTTGGTGTGGTGCCTTGCACGAGTTTTTCTCTGTCAAGAGCACTGAATTCATAATTCACAACCACACTGATTATGCCATCAGCACCGAGATCATAGTACAGGTGTATGCCAGATGTAGTGCATAGTTTATAATACTTTTAGTATTGTCTGTGAAACAAGCAAGATTAGTTTATCGTAAACCTTGGGGCTAGGATTTTATTCTGTCCCTCTGCCATGTATTGTAAGTAGCAGACTGCCATCTTTGCTGTTATTATGTAAACTAAAGCAATAAAAGGCATGTTCTGTCTTGCCAAATTTCAGCCATGTCTTAGTGGTTAGAATAATAAGCTTAGTAATGCCACCTTCACAAAGTGCATTGACATGAGTATCAAAACATCTGCAATATCTTAAAAAAGACAGAATTTAAAGAAAAGGAGACAGGGTGTATTCTATAAAACTCTTCATTTACCATATTTGCCTGAATGTAAGACAACCCCCTTCACAGTCTTCAGTTTTCAATGAAATGTCTGTGTTGCAGAATTTGTATAATTTTGTGCATAATTATAAGGTTACCTTCTTTTCTGATTATGTATTAGCAAAAAATTCTTGGCATATATCAGAAAATGCAGTATGTCACCTAGTACCCCCACAGATTGAATATTAGTTGGAGTGGAATGGTTTAAGCATTGGTGTAGACCATCATGAAAACAGAGGTGGCAAATGAGGTATGTCTTAGGATATTTGTGATGATCATAGTCTAAGAGCTGTGTAACTGATTATACTTCAGTATGAACACTTGTTCAGATACTTTATGGGCATCTGTTTCATCACTGCCTGATGAGTATTAAAGGGTTTAATTGGATATAAGTAAACTGTCTTTACAACTTGTAGGCCATTGGAGTGAATAACTATTGTTATATGTAGGTGTTTCAGTGTTTCATTTAGTAAATAAACATGAGAATGAAGGCAGTGTGTAAATGGTAAATACTTACTAGTATTTAGGTCATGTCAGAAGGTCAGTATTTATTTCACTGTTACTGTATGGTCATTAATGTTGTTAATGATTTTATTCAGTATTAAATTGTAATATTCATCTTGGACATCCCATTGTGTTTGTAGTAGTTTTCACTCAGTTGTGGTGATGATGAGTGACAACTACCTTGTAATATTAAATTGTAGTTTTCCTCTGCTCACCATCATCGTTTTATGTGTGCATGGAGTACCACAGTCTGCTGCTTGGGTGCTTATACTATATAAACAATTCCTTTACTGGATGGCTGATGCCAGGTTTGCTGAGAATACAGTAACTGTAGATGCTTACAACAAACAGCATCTTCATAACTTACTTTTTTATGAGTTCAGAATCTTGTCTACAATAAAAGTTATATCATCATGATTAAGAGGCAAAGTAAACTAGAAATGGGATGGGTGGTTAGTGGTGTGGGAGAGGACTGTTGCCAGAACAGAACCCATACACAGTACTTCTCATTATTTTAAATGTAATGTAACAGAGAACCTCTCTTTAGTGAAGTGTGGTACTACACGTGGCTGTTGATCACACTTATTAAGTAATATTCTTCTTGAGGCATAACTGTGTTACTGTATTTTGAATTATGAAGGGCTAAGGTTGCATTTTGGAATGGTGAAGGCTCCCAGTGATTGGTGGATCTGTTGTACTAACTGTTTCATGCAGACTGGGATGAATTATTCTGATGAACTTGTATTGTGGTGTTAACCACATTGTTCTACACAAGGTTAATTTTGTGTACAAGTTCTCAACCCTGTTCGCTTAGTCTGTAACTACAAAAGAAATGACCAATAAAAGGTAGTTTTCCCATATGACTAAGTAACAAGCTGTCAAGGCACCTAAGGGCACATATGAAGAGCACTAGAGAAAGGATACTCAAATCAGAAAAGTCATATGTTAAAAAGTAAACATCAGAATATGTTACCATTTACTGACCAGCACTTTGCACCATCCTATGTATACTAGATCACATATTAATTACTGCTCCAACACATTTCAGTGTTCGTTGACACCATCTTCAGGGAACCCTATTTAACTAAGTATTTTGAAACACATCAAATGATTTCAAGCACTTACATGGCCATACGTTATAAGATCACAGTTTTCCACACACACACATTGCAGCACTTTGACTGTCATTAAAGCCTTTCCACTTATATATATAGTCTATTAAAATAGTTAAAAGTTTATAGGATATTCATAGTTGTGCATTCTGTGTGGCAAATTGTGATCCTGTAATGTGTACCCAATAAGTGCTTGTAATCACATGATGTGTTTCAAAGGACATACAGTTAAACAGGGCTCCCTGAAGATGGTGTCAATGAACACAAAAACATGTTGGAGCAATAATTCATATGTGATGTAGCATACATAAGAAGGCGCGTAAGTTCTGGTCGATAAAAGGTGAAATGAACATGATGCATGGTTTATCCAGTGTAAAATTGGAATTTATATTTTAATAGGACTTAAAAACTACACATTTCTCAAGAGCCAGTGACATAAAACTGTACAGTGGGTTTAACCGGTATGTAACCTATCAATGAATCTGCTGTTACAGAAAACAGAAGTTCAGAAGTACCTGTTTTGTTCCAGAAATTGACATTTGAGGCATGTCTATTGCATTATTTTAGTACATGATTGCATGGTGAACGAGTTTTGGTCTTGTGAGAAAAGAACTAATAGGAACCAGCTGAATTGGTGCAAACAGTTTAAATGTTTCTAGAATAGGAAGTACAAAGATTTGCCACCACATATGCCATGAGGTAGGGTGTGGGTACTGTTTACCTCACCTCTCAAAGGTCATGAAACACTTGTAAATAGCACAATGCTTGGAATTGTGGCTAGTATATGGGTCTCCTGCATTGCAACTGGATTTTGATTAATGTCCTGGATCTGAGTCTTGTCATTGTTCATTCATTGTTGCCATTATCATCATCATCATTTAAACATAAACAGAATATTTAAATAATTTATCAACCATAAACATAAATGAGTGAAGAATATTACCATACTGCTGATTTCTGTTTGTGATGGGTGGGTTGATGAAAACTAGTGTTTTTTTTAGGTTTGTGTTATAATAATGAACTAAAATACTCTTGGAATGATACTCCAAAATTGTATAATAATACAGACCTAAATTGCTGTACATATTTAAATGTAGGATTTTCTCTAATTTTTCCATCATAACTGTAACAATAGTTGTCAACTAGTTTTTGGGCATCACACACATTTCAGCCATTAACTCTATGGCAACCTTGATATTATTCATGCCCATGCATTAAGAAACACTGCATTAAGTAATACCAACAAATGCATTAAATGGATGGATTGTATGTGACAATATAATTTTAACATTTAGTGCATTTGTTGGTATAACAAGTACATAGTGAATTGTGGCAGCCCTTTGAATTTGTGTGATGGTAAAAATAATTCAAGAAGGATACCTTCTACCCATGAAATAAATATGATGTATAGTATAATAACAGTTAATAATTCAGTAGTTACTGTTCTTGTGATTGTATTTGTTTGTGTTTACTGTTGATAATGAATGCATTGAACAAGAAAGGAAAGAGATTTTGAAGTTCTTGCAGCAACTGTCTTTGGGGGCAAGATTTCTGTGCATCTACCAGAGGACTTCGTGTCACATTCCAGAAGGTATGTTATCAGGAAGTCAGGGTTTAGTCACATGATGTAATGACCCCATTGTTTTCAGTGCACTGTGAGTCAGATAATCTCTGCTTAACAATTTACTGTAACTTTTTCAGATATCATGGGATTATATGCAGTTGTTAATAATTTATTTTAATTGTGTATACCAAAACAGCATGGTAATGGTATATAATCACTGGTAATTGTATGGAGAACTGTGTATATTTGCTGTAGCATGTACATCTACAATGTGAAACAAAGAAACAAGAGTGCAGTTACCCAAGATTGAGAAATGTGTAATTATTAAAAGAAGTTATCTTTTGGCTTTAGAAAATTCAATTCACTGGTGAAAATTGTGCAATACAAAACTGTTACCCATTTCAGAGTGTCATATACTTTAAGAAAACTTATGGAATAACTGTGTTTTAAATTTCCAGCAATATGGAATTAAAGTTATGAATTACAGTCCTGGCTGTTAAGTGTGCTAAATGATGTCTAATTGTAAATGAACCATATCTAGGAAAAACATGGGGAAATATAAGACAATAAATCCATACATGATGTGTCTTCTCAATCTCGGAGGCAGCATGAACACTGACACTGATTTTTCATTACATATATTTTCTGCTTCATAGGCTCATGTTGAAAACAAATTTGACAGACCACTTCTCCACCTGAAACTTCTGCACATTTTAATGATTTGTTGTTCAAGTGTTCATGTCTTTCACTTCTCCCCACTCCTGCACATTTGCATGAATATTCAAAACTGTGTATGCTGTACAGTTATACAGTACAGTCTTTACACAGGATTAGTGGACAATGCCATTGTGCATTGGGCTGTGTTAGGATATATTCCATAATGTTAGGGTTCGATTATATCACTTTTGATGGGATGGGATTTATATAGATTGGATATCTCAGAATCTTCATACTCAATTTTAATGCAGGAATTGGAATTGATAGTTTTGGCACAATGTATGCTAAAACACAGCTAACCAAAGAGTCCTTCATCCAGAATGTCTGCGTGTTTCATGCGTCCTAGGGATACTCATGTCTTTTACTTCTTCGTACCCTTGCACAGTACATTAGTCTATGACTCACTTATACTGCATAAGTATGCAGTGCCTATTTTGCATTGGATTAGTGGACATTGCTGTTGGTAAGGAAAAACTAGGATGGTGTTTTTAGGTTCAGTTGTGTTGTATAAGATTAGGACTTTATATCAATTTAAATGTTACAAGATGAAATACTAAATTAAATTTAATATATATATATATATACATTATATTAAATGAAACTGTAGAGCACTGCTTGGACTGACAGTGCTAGACAAAGAAACACAGAAATTACAGCATGCCTAATAAAAAATATAGTTTTAGAAATTGAAGAATACCAAATTGACAGGGTAAAACATGTAAAAATAATGAGAAACGATGGACTACCGCAGTAAGCCCTAAAATTGTGCTGGAGAGATGAGGGGAAACCAAGAATAAGATGGGGGGGGGGGGGTGGACCAAATTCATTTTCAGGCTCAGTGGCCTAAACTTGGGGGGGTTTGGAAGAAGAAGAAAGATGCCATAGATGCAGTTAAAATGTGGATTTGATGGTGCAAGAATTGCTTTTTTACACTTAGGCAGTTTGGTATGGCTACTTTGTGGAGTTAAAGTTGTTCTGTAAGCCAGACATTTAAAATGTAATTTTCCTTTCATCTGGCACTGTAACTGGTATAGAATAGCTTATTTATGGAATAACCGGTTATTCTACTATCACTACCTAGTTAGAAGTGTTGCAACATATGAAATAACTATATATGCAGTGAAATACCTTAGTAGTACATTTTAACGGTAGTAATATATGGTATGTATTCTGTATAGTATAATTTAAGAAGTATTATGATTCACATTGTAAATACATGCTTTTCATAATCTGTAATGGCATCAGTGCTATAATCACATTATTATTTATAACAATAACAACAATCAAATGAAAGTTCTTTTCTCCCACAGTGGTTTACTTTGCAAGAATTGAGCTCAGAAACCAAAGCAGCTGGCATGTGTCCTGACAGGCAGGAACATGTATCCCAACTCACTGATATCAAATGTCTGTTGATTTTGTGAAGAATTCTGCTTCAAACATCTGACCTTTGAAGATGAGGTCACTACAGGGTCTTGAAACATTGGGCAACAGGTGTCCAGTGACAAAGCTCAATATTCCAGATCAATAATGATAGCACTGAATTGCATATTTATTCATTGGTTCAATATGAATTGTGAGGAGTGAATGCAGTGAAGATGGAATAGTACTCGACTCTTACCGACTGACTGCCTGTCCTAGTATATTAGTACCCCCGGGCATGGTGGGCACCACGTTGTGCATTGCATCTGCCAACAGAACAGAGATGTGGTATTCGTTATTCTGGGATGTTACCAACGTTTCGGGATGGCCTATCGGTCCCATCTTACAGGGTCTCTTCCAAATCGAACTACCAATCAACGCTGTGTCACATCCCACGAGAGCTAAGGCCTCATTTATACACCGCGCGAAAGCCTGAATTCACACACACAATAGAGATTGAAGAACGGGCTATTCGCTGTATAATGACGTCACGACAGGTCTCCATTGTCCAGCCAATAACGTTGAGCCGAGTTTCCCATGTTCGCTTACATAATAGACGATCCGTGTTAGGGGACATTGGCTGGAGCACAGAGTGGGCTGGAGTCCTGTTTCGCAGACGACAGAAGCGTATGATTCCGTGAGAAAGCCACGCACAAGAAAGGGCGCAATGAGATTACATGTGCATGTTGTCCCAGAGTGGAAAGCAGGCCGGCATGAAATACCGATGAATGAAGAATTGTACAGAAGGAAGCGTTGAAACAGAAATTAATACATTTCCGTATTCAACATTCAGTTGAAATTTGTTAACTGTTATGCGAAGTGAATACTACTGAAATGGATTTTAACGTGAATAATATGTGCCGACTGTGTACTAGAGCACAGAACTCTTTGCTTCCACTGTTTGGTGGAAGTGAGGACTTGCCTGCCAAAATCAAGATTCTGTCACCTTGCACGCAGGTTAGTTTGGAATAACATATACGTATTGGTTATTTTAACTGTGACTTACAGGAACTACCTCAAAATATCGGCGCCAATTTTTTACATTTGCAGATTTGTATTGCTTGAACTCTACAAACACTCGGTCGTTAATGTACGCTCTGTGTTTTATGGTGAGGAAGTTACACTCCAAACAGGACCTGCCCGGGTTGAGAATGTGAGCGAGGTTCTGCGTAAGCGTAGGCTAGTGAGTTAGAATATTAGTTCCTTTACTTGTGCAATGTTACACGCGGGCGCGGGAAATCATTAGATATGGGCGCACTCGTTTGCACACCTTCACCTCCCCCTGAGTGATGTGAAAGGGTACAGCAAACCCCAGACTCCAGTGTCATAAATATGTTTTGTTATAGTCTGCGGAAGTGTGAGTTATTGGGATTGTGTCAGTTAAAGGATACTTGAAACCCTAACCTTGTTGGTAATAAGCATACATTTAAAACAAACTATTCCAGCAAGGTTGATCTTGCATATTGCCAACAAGGTTAGGCTTTCAGGTTTTATTTTATTGACAGGTACCCAAAAAAAATCTGCTCAATTTAGGTTTGGGGCTACATTTCAGTGGCAGGCTCATTTTACATCAGCCAACACACAGAAGATGGACAAAATAATGGAAACAGTTGTAAAAGATGTAATTTTTCTTTATGAATATGGAGTTGGTCCACCATTTGCCTGTAACACAGCTTGTTTGCTTCTTGGAATAGACTCATAAAATTCTGAATAGTCTCTGGTGCATTATTGTACTACTCTTCATGAAGAACATCTTCTAGCTGCTTGAGAATTGGAGGGGGAATCTGCTTCTCACCCTACTCCTACTCTTGAAAACTGACCATGTGGTCAGTTTTCAAGAGTAGGGTTCAATTATATTTAGGCCTAGCAATTGTGCTGGCCAGGGAAGATGTTGAAGTGCATCTTCATGCTCCTCAAACCAAGACTGAACACTTCTGGCTGTGTGTATTGGTGAATTGTCATTTTGAAAAATTGTATCATTTTTAAGAAACATCATCTGGACCACAGGATGCACCTGGTTACCTAAAGTGTCCATGTAGTTACTAGTAGTAATTAGCCATTCAGATTAATTATAGGACCAGCAGAATACCCAGATATTGCTGCCCAAACCATCACAGATCCACTTCCCTGTTTAACAGTTGGAACCAGGCATTCAGGTTTGTAGGCTTCCTAGGACGTTTTCCAAACATAAACTTAGCCTGATGTTGGGAACAACGTGAAGGACAACTCATCTGACCATATTACATATATCCAATCATTAGACTTACATTTTTTATGATCGTCATACCATCATTGCCTTTTAGCATTGCAAGTAATCAGAGGCTTAGCAACTGCACCTCTACAATGAATGTTGAGTTTGTGAAAATCTTGTCAGACTGTTTTGTGGAAATGTTCTTTGAAATGAATATGGAGTTCTCCTGTCACCTTTGCTGCAGTAGTCCTCTTCAATGTACAGCAGTCCCTTTCACTTAGTTTTTGTTTTTGGCCACTATTCCTCTTAGCTGATGTTGTCACCCCGTGATTTGTGTATGCCATCATAACCTTGGAAACAGCTGCTCTGGATATACCTACTAAAGTGGCCGTTTTTATTGCAAATGCTCTAACTAAATGCTCTCAAAAATCTGGCCTCTTTGAAAATCTGACAAGTCTTCCATTTTGCAGTACTTTCATATGAACTGTTACTAAAAATAATCTGTAATGCATTGACACTGGCACTACACAGCATAAACAAACAAGAGAATAATGAACGATACAACTAATGTTCTTCCATTGCAGCCAATGCAAATAGTTTTATTACTATGTTGTCTAGTGTTTCCATTATATTATGTCTATTCCCTGTACATTTCATACACATACTATATTACAGAATGGTTGGCCTTTCATATTCAAGCCAGGTTTAGGCTTTTAGCTTTCACTTTATTGACAGAGATGTATATCACATATGTGCAGTCTCTACCATGTTTTCATCACATTACATAGGTGGATACAGCAATCAGCAAATAATCAAGGTAAGCATTGCAGGTTTGCAGAGGGATACATTTGGGCCTTTGTTACATTTTTTATATTGAATAAGCAGTCGTGGACAGCCAAAAAGGGGTAGTCCTCCAGCTTGGGGTTGGGTGAGGTGCTAACAACTCCTCACCATAAAAACTTATGTTACAAGTTGTTCACAAAGAAAGCCTTGTAACTGGACTTACACTTTGGTATGACTTAAACAATGGAGAAGGGACATGAGATTTGGTATTAGGAATGTTAGGAGCCTGTATAGTTCAGGTTTCCTTACAGCAGTAGCCAGGGAATTAACAAGTTATATATTAGATTTGGTGGGTGTATAGGAGGTTAGGTGGGACAAAGGGGGCACATTAAGAGCAGGGGATTAAATTTTTTTATATGGAAAAAGAAACGAAAATCATCAATTGGGAACAGGATATTTGTACACCACAGAATAGTATCAGCAGTTAAGAGGGGAGAATTTGTTAGTGATAGGATGTCATATATATAATTCTGAGAGGTTGCTGGTGTAATATAATTGTTCTGAATGTGCATACACCAAGTGAAGAGAAAAGTGACAATTCAAAAGACAGTTCTTATGAGGAATTAGAGCAGGTTTTTGATCATTTCCTAAGTACCATAAGACAATTCTGTTAGGGGATTTTAATGCGAAAGTGGGGTGAGAGAATACTTTCAAACCGACAATTGGGAATGAGAGTCCACATCAGGATAGTAGTGATAATGGTGTTAACATAGTAAATGTTGCCACATCAAAAAATCTAGTTAAGAGCACAGTGTTCCCACACCGAAACATTCAGAAGTACACCTGGACCTCTCCTGATGGGAATACTTACAACCAGATTGATCATGTATTGATACATAGGAGGTGGCATTTGAATGTGCTTGATGTATGATCTTTCAAGGGAGCTGACTTTGATACTGATCACTGTCTGGTGTTTGCAAAAGTTAGGGAAAGAGTTTGTGTAAGTAAACAAGTAGCACAGAAGTTTGATGTGGATAGATTTAATCTCAGGAAGCTAAATGAGCTGGAGTTTAGGAAACTGTCATATTGAGCTCTCAAACAGGTTTGCAGCTTCAGAGAACTAGTGATAGCAAGGAAATAAATAGGGCTTGCCAGAACATTAAAGAGAATATCAAAACCTCAGCTAAATAGAGTCTAGGTCTGTATGAATTGAAGCAGCATAAACCATGGTTTGATGAAGAATGTTTAAGTTTTTTAGATCAAAGGAAGCAGGCTAAAATGCAGTGGTTACAGGATTCAAACCAAAGCAATGTGAATAATCTAAACATTGTAAGACATGAAGCTAGCAGACGTTTTAGGAACAAAAAGAAGGAAAATCTGAAAGCTAAAATTGATGAACTGGAAACTTACAGTAAGATTAAATATATCAGAGACTTGTATAGGGGCATCATTGATTTTATGAAGGGTTACCAGCCTAGAACTAATAGAGTGAAGGATGAGAAGGGTGATTTGGTTACATACTGCCACAGTATTTTGGCTAGGTGGAGGAACCACATCTCCTAGCTGTCCAATGTACTTGTGGTTAGTAATGGTAGGCAGACAGAAATACATACAGCAAAAGCAGCACTAGTGCCTGAGCTGAGTGCCTTTGAGGTTGATATGGCTATTGAAAAGCTAAAAGGGCACAAATCACCACGTATTGATCAAATTCCAGCAGAATTCATTAAGGCAGGGGGTATAAAAATTCACTCTAAAATCCATAAACTTATTAATTATATTTGGAATAAGGAGGAATTGCCAGAGGAGTACAAAATTTTATCCAGCATCCTGCTGTCCAGGTTAACTTCATATGCACAGGAAATTATGGGGGATCATCAGTGTAGACTTCCATGCAATATATCAATGACTGATCGTATATTCTGCATTCATCCAGTTCTTGAGAGGAAATGGGAATACAGTGAAGCAGTGTATCAGCTCTTTATAGACTTCAAGAGAGCTTATGGTTCGTTTAGGGGGGGAGGTTGTATATACTATTCTCATTGAGTTTGGTGTCCCTATGAAACTGGCAAGGCTAATAAAAGTGTGTCTGAATGAAACCTATACCAGAGTCTGGGTAGGCAAGCATTTGTCTGACATGTTGCCAATTATGAATGGTGTGCAACAATTATACACTTTATCGCAGTTGCTTTTCAACTTTGCTTTAGAGTATGCCATTAGGAGTTAAACCAGGGTGGCTTGAAATAAAATGGTACACATTAGCTTCTTGTTTATGCTGACGATGTTAATATATTGGGTGGGAATGTACATACTTTAAAGAAATATGCAGAAGCTTTAGTAATTGCTAGTAAGGAGACTGGTCTAGAAGTAAATGCTGATAAAACTAAGTACATGATCTTGTCTTGAGATCAGGATATCAGATGAAGTCACAGTATGAAGAGTGATAATAGTTCCTTTGAAAGGGTGGAAGAGTTCAGATATTTGGGAACAACCTTAACATATCAAACGTCTATTCAGGAATAAATTAAGAACAGACTGAAGTCAGGGAATGCTTGCTATCATTCATTGCAGAATCATTTGTCTTCCAGTTTGCTATCCAAAAATGTAAAGATTAAGATATACAGAACTATAATTTTGCCTTTTGTTTTATATGAGTGTGAAACTTTGTTGCCCACATTGAGGGAGGAATGTAGGCTGAGGATGTTTGAGAATAGGGTGTTGAGGAGAATATATGGGCCTAAGAGGGAGGAGGTAACATGGGAATGGAGAAAACCACATAATGAGGATCTTAATGCTTTGTACCCCTCACCCAATATTGTTTGGGTGATTAAATCGAGAAGAATGAGATGAGCAGGGCATGTAGTGCATTTGGGGGAGAGAATAGGTGTATACAGGGTTTTTTTGGGGGGGAAAGCAGAAAGAAAGAGACCACTTGGAAGGCCCAGGCATAGATGGAAGAATAATATTAAGATTGATCTTCAGGAAATGGGATGTGGGGGCATGGACTGGATTGAGCTGGCTCAGGATGGGGACAGGTAGTGGGCACTTGTGAATGCGGTAATGAACCTTTAGGTTCCATAAAATGCAGGGAATTTCTTGACTAGCTGAGAACCAGTTAGCTTCTCAAGCAGGACTTTGCTCCGTGGAGTAACTAAGTAATTATGTCTTCCTAAAATTCATAAATCAGAAGTTCCACTAAGAAATAAAATTTTGAAATTTGTTGTATCTCCCCAGATTGATGTCACATATTGATATGTAATTCAACTTGTTACCGGATGCAACTTCTTGTGTTGTGTCATCATGAGCAACCCCTTTACACATGATGGAAGAAGCCACTGTTGCACAGTCCCTGACGAACATTTTAAGTGATGAACTTGTCCGAGGGAGAGTCAAATGAAAACCTTAAAAAGTAACACAAAATGATATTAAAATATTTGCGGTTTTCATTTGACTCACCCTCTTATTATAAGGGCAGCTATGGCAGTCAAAGGGTGAGGATTAGACAGTAAGAGTTCTATAAATTGTGACATCAGTGTTATTGAAAATTGGTTGCAGGCACAACAGTTTCTTGAAATTTTGACTCTGTTGATTCTGTGCTTCTTGACAAAATTAAGAGTATGACGGATTTAAATCCAAAAGTAGCCACTGGCGGCCAGGGTACTTTTCGCTTTAAATGCCCATTTTTGCACCTACTGATGTTATCCGCTGTATTTCATACATTGTTATAGATAAAAACTTAAAATAAAAAGTACATGTTTAAGAATGAATCCGTCTACCAGTTCTACAAGTTTCAAGAAAATCCACCTATTTTTACGAAGATTAGTTGAAGGTCATTTTTTGTGTTGTTCATTTTTCACTCTAAGTTTCATTTTCTGGATCTATTCTTTTCAAGTAGCTCCTGTTGTGAGTGAAGACTCTGTGCTATAAAATGTGAAGCTGACTGTATATGTTGTCATATTTCTTTGGATGTTGTTTAGGTTTCAATCTCATAATGATGTTTGGGTTTTGTGGTATTACTGGCTTATCTGGGTGCTGTAGTGAATGAGTTCATACACAATCACAATCGGTGGGAGAGGAAAGAAATGCACACAGACTTTTTTCTGTGTTTAATGTACTATGGGACCAGAGGCAAATGTCCTTGATTCTCCTGTAAGGATTTCTTCCTGACTGTTTTGAAATGTAGGTTCATGCTTATGTCTGTCTTCAACGAAACAGACAAATTATGTGAAAAGGAGACATGTAATTACAAATGCAGAAAATTTTAAAAAATTACATGGCATTGCAGACCAGTGTTTTCCCATTTGGCTGTTAAGTGTGTTTAAATACTGGGACAGTTTTCCCATTCCAACATAAGGGCTTACACAAGCAAGGCTAATCAACAACTGTGATTTTTTTTTTTTAAGTTTAGTTTACCAATTTTACTTTTAATTTTGAGCCTTGAAGTGTTTTGTCATAATCATCATACATAACATAACATCTTTGGTTATTTTCATAGATTCTCGTGAACTTTTGTACTCATTTCAACCACTCATATTCCGTTTGAAAGATTACATTCAGAGTATGAGTTGTTAGTGTCAAAATCTTCATACTTTATAAACAGGTTTCTCCTATAAAATTATACATGTTGTGGGGTTATAAAATGTATGTACAAATTTTAAGTATTCAAACACGATTTGGTATCACATCTCAAACAAGTTTTATTCATTGGAAAAGAAGTATTGTGATTAGATCAAACTTATATAAAAATTAATATTAAAATTGTTCACATTGGTGAAATAATATAAGTCTTGAAAGCAGGACGTGACAGTATATAAAGGATTGTGCGCTAAGGTTCTGCAACTGAATTATACTAGACTGGCCAGTTAAGCTACATTACAATATGTGTAGTGAGATTTCATAATTTTAACATTTATGATGAGGCCTTCTGTAGTTTAAAGCAGCAGTTCATTATAATTTTTTTTTTTCATTTTATTCACAGATGTATGCAGGGGATGGGTTGCCCAATCATATATGCGAGGTTTGTGCCAGTAAAGTGCATTCATTTTATAAATTCAAATTGATGGTTGAAGTTGCTGACTGCAGCTTACGAGATTTAATTAGGAGGCAGCAGGAGAAACAAAATGATCAGGTATGAACATGAGTTTTTTTACAGTTGGTAACAGTCATAAGTATTCTCATACATGGTTACTACATGGGAACTGAAGGTATCTGCATGGAATAAAATATTGTTTGCATTTGACAGTAAATTATAGGTCTTACTAAATAAATAAATAATGTTGAATACAAAGCAGGAGCCCTGACCACTTGAGTGTGATGTCATGTTTTATTAATGACAGTTTTTATTAGTACTGTTCTCTGGATTAATGGATTTGGCTTCAAGCTTCATGGATATTGACCAGGAATCTGGAAGTATGTTCACACACTCACCATAAGGAAGCTAACAGAAATCAGTAGTAGGTAAATTTTCAGGTTGAGTTTGTGTTTATGAGCAGATAGAATCTGCTAAGTGGCTCATGTATTTGTGTTGTTATATGTGAGTTGTTGGGCTAACATTTGTGTGATTAATGACATGTGTTTTAGTATTAGTGTTAGTATCAGTATTTAATTGCTTTCATAGAGTCACATTATAACACTGGACAAGTCACAACAATGTACATACCATGCCAGCAAAGAAATAAAATGCACAGATCTAACATGAACATTTCACAGTCAAAGGCCACCACATGACTAAAGCAATATATAAAATTATGAACGTATGGATAATTATAGTTATTTACCCCAGGTCCAAATACACACAGCTACTACAATGTTGCATGTAAATATTCTTCTACAATATGAAAAACATTTTGCAAAATATTGATTTCAGCTCTTTTTTAAAGTTATGAAGTGTGTGTAACCTTTTTATATTTTCCGGCAACTTATTATATAATTTTATGCCAGCATTTAAAACATTGTTTTGATATAAGTATGTGGTACAACCTGAGACACTGAGGTCATGACTGCTTCTGGTATCATATTTATGTACATCATAATTATGTTCAATATTTATGTAGTTTTTTATAAAATATAATACTTCTAAAATATAAATTGAAGCCATTGTTAAAATTTTATGTGCCTTAAACTCTTCCTGCAGGATGCTCATCCTTTTAATCATGAAAATCAAACATATAACCTTTTTTTCAAAGACAAAGAACTTTTTTACACACCCATCTGTTAACCACAATATAATACCATATTTCATGCCAGACTGAAAATATGCATGATATAGAATTCTGAGTGGCGACTTCTTACCTCATTTAAGTATTTTATCATAAAATATAGCTTATTCAAGCTCTTACATAATATATCAATATGGGCATGCCATTTTCTGTTTTCAGTGAGAGTAATGCCCAAGAATTTATATTTGGGCTATATGCTATACCTGTGTTGTTGTACATAATATTTGGTTTATTAAAACATTTCTGCTGACTGGAATGAAATAACATAGCACATGTTTTGGGTGTATTTAAGACAAGTTCATTGTCAAAAAGCCATGCTTCTAGCTCTTTCATTGCTCTTGCACTTTTAAGTTCAAGTACTTTTTGTCTTTATCATCCACAAGTATATTGATGTCATCTGCGTATAGAATCAACTTGGCATTTTGCATATCCTGGTAAATCATTTATGTATAACAGAAATAGTATTGTTCCTAATATTGAACCCTGGAGAACTCCGTAAGTTGTTTCTCTATATAAGGAAGAGTACCTATGAAGGGTATTATTGTTACCAATTTTTGCTCTTTCGACAGATTGAATACTATTTGATAAGTAGGATTTAAACCAAGATTTCAGCACTCTCCTTACTCCATAAATTTCCAATTTATCTAACAAAATTTGATGGTTCAGGACATCATAAACCTTTGAAAGTTCTGGAAATAATCCTACAGCATTCAAGTGAATATCCAGTGCCTCTAATGTACTTTCTGTAAAAGACTGACAAGCTTTTTCCATTGATCTACCTCCTCTGAATCCATGTTGTGCATCAGCAAGAATATTGTACTTTTCTACAAAGGAATTAAGCTTTTTAAACATAAGTTTCTCCAATACTTTGGAAAAAACTGTTAATATTGATATTGGTCTATAGTTTTTCATATCTTGTTCATCACCCTTTTTAAAAATAGGTTTATTTTAGCTGTTTTAGGTATATCAGGAAAATATCCAGTTAGAAAAGATAAATTGAATATATGGACCAGGAGACTAGTAATAAGCTGAACACAACACTTTACTATAACTTCTGGGAACGTCATCAAACCCATCTGATAGAAAACCCAGGATTCCATTTAACCTTGTTTTTTGTGACTGGAGATACAAACATTGATTATGATTATAGGTCATATGATCATGGAGACAGTCCCTTGTTCTTAAAGGATTATTTATCCACTTAAGGTCTCTAATTTTATCAGTAAAGAATGCATTTAACTTATCAGCATTTTATTGAGAATCAATAGTTATTTTTGAACCAATTTTAATTGTAATATTATTATTTTATTCCAAGAAGTACATGTTCCTTTATTTATCAGCTTCCATAACTTTTAGTCTTATTATCAGTAGACATAATAAACCTATCATTGCCACTCTTTATTACTTTAATAATGTTCTGAAATTTCAATTGATATTTCTTAAAATATATTTCAAATTTGGACAATGGAATAACATAATTTATCCTATTCAAAAACCACAGTTTATTTCTTGAGACATTTAAACCTTGCGCAATCCTTTTACTTTGTTTCTTGTTCTTTATACATAATGTTTTGTCAGAGAATTCTATGTTAAAATAATAGCATTTTTTTTTAAATGCATTAAAAGAAGTATTAAAGTCCTCTAATGCAACCACTTCTTCCCAGGACTTATCTTTTAATAGATAAATGAATCCCTGATTGTTATTTTCTGTACAAGATCTTTTCCTTAGAAATATAGAGTTGGTTGTGGCTTTAGGAAGTTTTAAACATAAAAACTGAGCAGATTTGTCAGGATATCCCGGATCCACATATATTATTAAATACTTTTTATAGAATTTGTCTATTACCATTACATCAGTAAGCAAAGTAGAAGTATGAAAACATCTAGTAGGAGTCTCCATGATATTGACTGCATTATATCTCCAAAGTAAGTCTTGCAAGTGTAATTTTTTTTTACTATATGGAAGAAAATATACGTTCCATTCACCGCAAATTATTAATCATTTGTTCTTAACTTGCATTATCTTAGTAACCACTTGTAATTTAGATAAGAAATTGTAAAATTCTCCACAAGGAGACCTGTATATACACAAAATATTATGTTATGATCCAATATCTCAACAGCAGATAACTCCAAGGCATTATCACAACCCAAATTAAAAAGATAATTTACCTCTTTAGCTTGTACATGATGCTTTACAAATGTGTGTGTGTGCCACCACCCATGCATGCTATTCTACTAAAATTGCTAATTGACATAGAATTATCAAAATCTAATACATACATGTGGTCTGATATCAGCTTGTGTTCTGTAAGGCATACAACATCTATATTACATTTGTAACAACTTAATGTCAAGGTTAATTCAAGTAACTTATTATTGAGACTTTGTACATTATGATATATAGCTTTTAGACATTTTGAACCCAAATCATTTACCATAAAACATCTTTACTCTTAGGTGATGTCACTGCAGCATATGAAACATGATTAACACTACATTCTTTATAGTTGCTTTCATTATTATTAGACTTCTGCTTCCTTTGTACTGCTAACCAATCCATAGGTATGGAGGTAGATGGAGTCACTGTAAAGATTTGGTTCACTGCGGCCTGGAGTTGCCTAGCCCATTTGATTTCCTCTGTTTAAATGAAACCCATTTCTAGAATAATGGTTTCTACTGTAATTCACTTCCACTGTCGATGCATACTCAAAAGCCTTCATGTATTTACTCAGTTTTCTGTTAAACACCTTTCCTTCCCTATTCACACAAGAGTTAGTGTTCAAATCATATCAGTCAGATAGTTCCAGTACTAGTATATTAGTTTTACTATGCCTCTTTATGACGGTCAAAATTTGTGACAAGTTGTTGTCAGTTTCATTTTTACTAACATCCCTCGTACCTCGCGATACAATGACATCATTTTTTGTAAGGTCCTTTATATCCTCTATTCCTGGATTTAAAATTGACAATAAATCAGAACTAGGTTTCACTACTCCTTGTACCCCAAAATTGTTGTCGAGGTTATGTTGTAGTTCTGCAGCCATGTCTGTTGTATGGCTGTTTCCTGTGTTTAGTATTTTACATTTTTTCCTGTTCTTAAGTCTATGTTTGTCTGCATTGGTTCTTTTCCTTTGCAGTGGCACATTCATGATTCATTGAATTGTTACAAGATTCAAAACGATTACGTATAAATGGGATTGGTTGAGCTCCATGCAAAGTTGAAGAGTTTCTTGCTTCCTACCTTTGCCAGCCACAGTCCATCCTAGATCATTTCTCACGTCTTCCACAGCCATGTCTTTTAAACTTTCAGTTTTTGTTGTTAGTAAATTTAGATTCGCCTGTATAACCTCTTTCAATGACTGCCTCTTCACATATTTGAGCATTGAGTTAAGGTCATCTGTATCGCACTTAAAATTTTCAATTTCTGCTTGCATCAGATTATGTTCTTTACACTCGGAGAATTGTTCCCTAAAAACACTTAATCATTGTATGTGAGCTACTTTTTCAGTTTGAGCCAGTTGATGCATTCTGTCACCAGCCGCCGTAATTCGTGATTGTAATGTAATATACAGCATGCCTCTGAGATCTGCCTGTTTCATTGATGACACTTTTTTAAAAACATCATGACACTGTAATAAAGTGAGGACTGACTGAATTATAAATTTTGGTTTGGTAATTTCAGCAAACTGTGCCGTGATGTTTACTCCTGTTTGGAATACTCTTTTAGGTTGTGTTTATCAAGGAAGAAGATATATCCATTGAGGGTACTTACACAACTTCTGCTGTCACAGACATTCAGACTGAGGATATCTTCAGTGAAGTGGAAGATGTGAGTTTAAGATTGATGTTTGTATTATCATAATACTCTGTCATACACATTCTTTCACAATCTCAGAATACATTGTCTTCTAAATAAAGTTTTACTTCTGGAATACTGAAGAGTTAGGATTAGTAAATCAGGATTAATTGGACTGCTATATCTCCCTCAGTCAGATGCACATAATGTAGTATTTCACTTTTCTAATGCTCGTGGCACAAAGACAGCTGTGGTCTTTACAGAGATTAATTTAAAGACACGTCTATGAGTAAGTCTGTCTTAAGGCTGCTAGGCACACACAGTTTTTTACACATTTTAACTGCACATGTCCAGGACTTGAAAGTTTAAAACTGTATATATCTAAATTTGGCATGTGTTTGGCCTAAATAAATACCAGAAACATATTGAAAATTTACCAGAAAATAGAAGTTAAGAGTATACATGGGAAGAATTTTCATCTTCTTTGAAGCTGCTCACCAAGCTATGTGTGCTTGAGTCCAGATTAGCTGATTTTGAGCAATATTAAGAATTATACTATAAATCAGACTGCTTGTGGAAGGTGAAGTGTAAAAACCACAGTAACAATGAAACAAGCTACAGCTCTTGAACATGGTAATAAAAAGCTTTTACAAGAAATCTGAGTAACCAGCTTTTGATGTGTGAGTGAACAGTTGTGGTATTTTGAAACCTCTTTGTCATTTCAAATCAAGAGCTGTTGCATATTCAGTATCCAGCAATTCAGGGGAACCAGACAAGATAAAGAGATGTGTACTCTTATTTATGACAAGTACATGAAAGATCTATAACTTTATATTATAATATGCGTTATGATAATATTGTTTACTTAAGATCATTTTGCTTTGATAATTTTCCACTTTTACAAAGATAGCACAGTGTCACAAACATCATTTCAGCATTTGGGTTTGTGTTTGGCTACCTTTTTAAACTGGTTAGTGAACCATAAGCCTCAGCACCACTTTCATCATCCTGCACATCAGTGCAGATGGAGGCATTATAGGAATTGGATTTCTTCCTGGAGAACAACATTACACACCACACTTCCTCCTGTCTAATGGTTACTGCATATTCTTTCTCCAGGCTTAAAATTACATAGGTGTACAGCTGACCACCCTCCTCCATCTGATGCCCAGTTTGGGAATGTTAGGACTTCTTCCTCCACTCCCATACATCTTTATGGCATAGCACTCAGTTAAACATAGAGACAATTGTACACTGCCCTTACAGGTCAGTAATGAACCGACAGTGTTGTCAAATTCTAAATTGTTGACACTGTTGAATATACAGTATGTTGCAACCAAAATCCAAACACTTTCTTTATTACTTAATATTCAGTGAGTGTAAATGGCTACTCCTTTGAGGCCTCCATTCTTACTGAAATGTGGCACTGTATTGGTGTTTAATTGGCTTTAAGGGAATGTAGTGGTCTCAGTTCCAAGGGTTGAAGTATCAAAGAAGAATGCCAAACAGGTGAATTCATGAATGTGTATAGTCAGTGTAGTCAGTGATTGGCTGACTGGAGGTAAAGAGGCCCAACTAGGGAGCAGTAAGAGGGACAGGATGTACATTAGTGTAATTAGAGCAAGGTGCGATGGAGGTAGTTTGAGGACTATCACCACTCACCCACAAGGTAACTATGCTGAACACATCTTTGGCATGATTTAACTTGGTGACTGTAGTGGGAACAGTTGTGGGCTTAGGTACTAATATTTTCTGCCTGTTGGCAAAAGTCTTACCTTCATTTTGCAAGGGGGATAATAGCTTGTCTCACAGTATTAAGGTAAAATTCTCTGTAACATGCCACGAAGACACAGAAGGAGAGTAGAGGTACTGCTCTACTCATTCTTAACATTGGCACTAGTTGGGGGTGGGTGATGAACACCATGTGCCAGCCATTGTACCCCCAGGAAAGAGCCACAGTACCCAGTACAGGTGCATCAGTAATTGGCTGAAAACCAGCATACTGGGGACCCATCATGAGGCTCAGTGTGGTGAGGAGCCACAAGTTGCTGATTAGCCGAGAGTTGACACAGCTTACACACCTTCCTGAAAAACTTGAGATCGTACATAGTGTGGACACTGTGCCTGTTAAGCATCTGAGAAGTGAGGAGCTGAGCTGCATGTATTAACTGAATCATGTGTTGTGAGCAGTGTTTGTCATTCAGTTAAAACTCAGTAAACAACTGTGTGTACAGCAGCCTCTATAGATCATTCTGTAACCAAAATCTCTGTGGTTCTTGGCACAATATATTATTTCATCAAGTAAACCATAAGCTTTAAATAAATTAGCTGTTACATGGTATAAAATTAGTATGATGGTTAACACATCATTACAAATACTTCTCTAGACTTTTAAGTCTGTAGCTAACCATACATACTCGTGTACATACTCTAAATGGGGTGTGATTGGGAGGGGGGGGGGGCATTATGCAGTTCATTTTGCTGACAGGTTCTTGTTGCTGTATAACAAACAGTATTACACTCTGTCTTTCTCTGTGTGTGTGTGTGTGTGTGTGTCCTTTTTCCCTTTTAATACATTTTCAACACCTGTTGTTCCTGTTAATTAGTTACCTGGATATCCCACCTCTTCTCTATTCTAAAACACTCAGTCCACCTTATGTCAGCATTGCAGATAACACTTTGAAACTCAATTCAGTCTATTTCTCCCCCTTCAAACCTGGTACAAAAGATAAGGGAATCACTCTAATGTTTCTGGGCTTTTGCTTGCTTCTGCTAGACTAGTGGCATGATCAGGGACTGTAAAAGTATTTGCCCTAAAAGTTTCTTCTACCTGCCTGGAGAGATTGTTTTTTTAGTGACAGTACTGCAGTCAAAGAGGCTGACTTATCATGAATTATTGTGAGATCAGTGATGAAAACCGAACATCGTACTTTGCCATTTACAGAGCCTGTTAAGCGTCTGTAGGGCTGACACCAGATAGTCACCTGACATGAGACAAAGTGTTAACAGTTGCTTAAAACAGCTGTTATGCTCTTACTTTACTGGTGCCTCATTTGTTAACCTTTCTATACTTCTGTACCCAAGAAAGTTGTACCTCATAATTCTGGCATGCAGTTCTCTGTATAAGTTTATCTAGAATGAGTAGAATGGAGAGGCTGTGTGCAGAGCCTGGGGAAGCTGTGGACTCCAGGTAAGGTTTTCACTGAACCCTAAAGCAAGACATCCAGTAGGTAGCATATACGAGGAATTGAATGACCCATTTCATATTACCTGACCTACTGTCATCCATTTTAAAGTCCCCACATTGCTTCCCGCAGATGAAGTCGAGGTACATTGTGGTACCTCTGTGTCTGCTGCAAGGCATTTACATCTTCAGGCACCTTCCTTACTCTTCTCAGAAATTTTGTTATAGCACCCAGGTTACACTGTAATTTTTACAGAAGTGTCAGATGAAATGCTTGAGTGATGTGTGCTGTTATCCTAAATGAGTGGGCCTTTCATTTTTGACTGCCTGCACCCTGTTTGTTTGTGTGTTTGTTTTTTATGCTATAGAGCTGGTTACTCTGTGCAGAGGCTGTGGGCAACTTTGGCTCAGATCAGTTGTTGTTGTTGTGCACAGATTACTTGATTGTGGTCCAAGGTGTATAATCCCCATATCTCACCCACATTGACATTTTCCAGCTTGTGTACTGAAAAATAAATTTTAAACATCACTAACCTCTGCATCACATAACATGCTTTACTCATTTCTGTTTACAGGGACATTATTTAGGGAGACATGTCATTTGTTACTTTCTGCTGACGCCCTTATAGTGTAAAATTTTGCAGACTCAGCAGTTAGACACTGTGTACTGGAATGCTAACAGTAGATTGCAAATGATATTGGTCAAATAAAATAAATGACCCTCTGTTAAAAAAACTAACCATGGTTGACATTTAATTATAATTTATTTAATTAAATGGTAAATATACCCTTTATTTTACTTCTGTATTATGAAATTAGGCTTTTATCATCTATCTGTAAGACACTGAAATGTTCTGAACTGTTATAGTGAATTTTGTTATTTTCTGTACAGCCATACAGCTTCTTAATTTAAACAGGAATTATGTATATAAGGTATTCTTAATTACTTTCTTCCATTTGCAGCCTTTACTTATCAAACAAGAACATGATACAGATATGGTTGTTGACATGGCTGCTGAATATCTTTCTGATAGCAGCAACAGCAGCAGCCGCCACCACCAACACCCTTCTGAAGGGGCAGACATGAATGTTGACAACAAACCAGTTCCATCAATACAGCAAGGGTCCGTGTTGTCTCATATTTCAGATCAACATCTGTATGAATGTGGCACATGTGCTAAAAAATTCAACACATTGCATGGTGTGAAGATTCATGCTCGAAGTCATGGCTATGAATGTATTACTTGCAATAGAAAGTTTAGTAGTTGGCGACTGTATAGGACTCACCGACGTATGCATACAGAAGGACTTGGTTTAGAATGTCCTCTCTGTAATAAGAGGTTTAACAGTCAAAGGGGTTTGAAGCTACATTGTTCAAGATATCACAGCAACAGAAGACCCTTTGAATGTAACATATGTAAGAAAACATTTGATACAAAACACAGTCAGAGAATGCATAGCAGATGCCACTATAAAGAACGTCATCATATTTGCCTTTTGTGTAATGAGTCATTCAGCACAGGCTTAGGCCTTCGACTGCATACTCGAACACATACTGCGTTTGATACTTCTCCAAGCCCAGAAGGTAAAACATTAACTCAACACAGTAACCTCACTGTGTTAGAATTTCTGTGTGAATGTGACTTTTGCAAGAAGAGGTTCCCCAACTTGAAGGAGCTTAAGAGACATCAACATTTTTGCAAGAGTAAGCAAGCTAGTGAAGTACCAAGCAAGTCCACCGATTCTGGACAAAAGATGCGAGTTGAAACTGCAGTGAAGCAAACTGATCATGAATGTTCATTTTGTAAGAGAACATTTACAGATCGGCGATCCCTTAGTTGCCATGTACGGATTCATAACAGAGTTTCTTGGAAGTGTACGATTTGTATGAAGCTTTTCAGAGATAAGAGAAGTCTCCAGTGCCATGCAAAATATCATCGTTCTTGTATGACTGGTAGTATATCAGCAGGAAACCAGGTTTTTCATGGTGATTCTCAGTCAATCTCTGAAATTGCTTTAGGTAGCAATTCTAGAAATGAATCATTACCTTATGCAAACAGTCATGCAGTAGAAAGTCAGTGTACTGTATGCAAAATAGTTTTTAAAAATGCAAAAGGTCTAAAAACACATACAAGCAGAACTCATAAAGAGGAGGCAGAGCAGACAGCAGTTACAGACTACTCCGAGACACTTAATACTGCCAGAGTTAGTGGAGATAATCTAGTATGTACTGTTACTCAGGGCATAGTGATGAATGTACGTAGTTTAAGGTCACATCAGTGGCGATTGCATAGGGACCATGACTCACATTTGTTTCCACCTGACACTCTTCAGGAACAGGTCAACAAATTGACAGGAAATACAGTACAAGATGATGCTGAAGGCATCCAAATTCAAGAACAGTATCATACCTGTCTAAACTGCTGTAAGAGCTTTCATAGTAAACGGGGTTTACTGATTCATAATATCAAGTTACACAAAAAATTTTCTCGAAACAGTATGGCAAACACATCCTTAGATGCTGTTATTGATGCTGATAGTGCTGACATAGACAGGCACTGTCATATTTGTGATAAAAGTTTTCATGATAACAGAGGACTGCTAATACATTGTACAAAAATTCATAGAGTGAGTAGTATTGAGTGTGCCATTGCATCACAGGATGATGATGATGGTGATAATGGTAGTTCATTTGGCCATTATGTGTGCAAGGTTTGTAATGGGAAGTACACTAATGTGAATGGTTTCAGAGTTCACTGTACACGACAACAACACATGGTACCAGAGAATGTTGTACAGCAGGCTGAAGGCAACAGTGTTGATGTTCGTGAATGCCCCTCGTGTAACAAAAAGTTCTTTTCTGAGCATGGTTATAATAATCACAATTTGAAAACTCACAGAGGAAGCAGTGGTAAGGGAGTTATTTCATTACAAGATGATGCATCAGGCTGTTATGAATGTAAAGTGTGTAATGAGAAGTTCAACATCTTAAAAACCTTCAGAGTTCATTGTACAAGACAGCAGCACATGGTACCTGAGAATATACAGCAGACTGAAGGCAACAGTGCTTCTGTTTATGATTGTCTAATGTGTGACAAGAAGTTCTTTTCTGAGCATGGTTATAATTATCACAAGTCCACATCTCACAAAGGAAGCACTGATGTTAGTGCCATTTCATCAGAAGGCTGTTATGAATGTAAGGTCTGTAATGAGAAATACAATAAAGTGAAGAGTTTTAGAGTTCATTGTGCAAGGCAACAACACATGGTAGCAGAGAATGTTGTACAACAGGCTGAAGACAACAGAGTTGATGCTCATGAATGTCTATTGTGTGACAAAAAGTTCTTTACTGAGCACAGTTATAATCTGCACATTCTTAAGACTCACAAAGGAAGCACTGACGTTAGTGCCATTTCATCTGAAGGCTGTTACGAATGTAAGGTCTGTAATGAGAAATACAAGAAAGTGAAGAGTTTCAGAGTTCACTGTACAAGACAACAACACATGATAGCAGAGAATGTTGTACAACAGGCTGAAGACAACAGAGTTGATATTCATGAATGCCCAGTTTGTAATAGGAAGTTCTTTTCTGAGCACAGTTATAAGCTGCACAGTCTTAAGGCTCACAAAGGAAGTGCTGATGTGAGTGTCATTTCAACAGAAGACAGTGTGTCAGTCTGTTTTGAATGTAAGGTCTGTAATGAGAAATACAAGAAAGTGAAGAGTTTCAGAGTTCACTGTACAAGACAGCAACACATGATACCGGAGAATGTTGTACAACAGGCTGAAGACAACAGAGTTGATATTCATGAATGCCCAATATGTAATAAGAAGTTCTTTTCTGAGCACAGTTATAATCATCACAGTCTGAAGTCTCACAAAGGAAGTGCTGATGTGAGTGCCATTTCATCAGAAGACAGTGCATCAGGCTGTTACAAGTGTAAGGTTTGTAATGAGAAATACAACAACCTAAAAACTTTCAGAGTTCATTGTTCAAGACAACAACACATGGTACCAGAGAATGTTGTGCAACAGGCTGAAGACAACAATTTTGATGTTCGTGAATGTTCACTGTGTAACAAAAAGTTCTTTTCTGAGCACGGTTATAATTATCACAATATGAAGGTTCACAAAGGAAACACTGATGTCGGTGCCACTTCATCAGAAGATGGAGCGTCAGGCTGTTATGAATGTAAGGTCTGTAATGAGAAGTATACTAAATTGAAGGGTTTCAGAGTTCATTGTACAAGACAACAACACCTGGTACCAGAGAATATTGTACAGCAGGCTGAAGACAACAATGTTGACATCTATGAATGCCCACTGTGTAACAGAAGATTCTTTTCAGAGCATAGTTATAATTCTCATCGTTTAAGGGGACATAAGGGCCTTTCTTCTGTAACTGAAGACATGGCAGATGTACATTCCCATAGTCAAAGTGGCAGTTGCCCTGAAGACCGCTGGTCATGTACTACATGTGGAAGATGCTTTAATAGTCCGGATATCTTGAAAATTCATTATACTGCCTGCCATAGTGAGGTTTGTACTGTGCCCAATCAAATAAAAGGAGAAACTCTACAGACTGACAACATTCATTCAGGTTTTACTCTTGAATGCTGTAACAAGCTCTTTCTTTCTGAAAGGGGATTGAAGATTCATCAGGCCAGGTATCACAAGGGTTACCATTTGATTAAGAACTCTTTTAGAAAGAACCTTCATTTGTATATGAGGGATGGCAGTGATACTGCATTTTTAAGTGCACAGGATCCGACTTTTCCTACATCAGCCCATTCAGAGAGACTGGCTGAAGAAGATAAAGGGAATAATGAAATAACTCCTACACATCAAGATAGTGAAGTAGATTTCACAAGTGCTGCAAAAGATCAATTATATAGGTGTTCTTTCTGCAGCAGATTATTTTCATCTGAACAAGGTCGAAGACTCCACTGTAGAAGGATGCATGAGGGTGCAAAAATGTTGACTTATTTTGATGTGGGTAATGATAACAGCATAGTCAACCCCCCAGATGTGAATGTGGCATCTTCAACAAAAGAGGCTCCATTTGAATGTTCATTCTGCAGCAGTGTATTTAATAATGAAAAGGGTCTCAAAATCCATAGTGCAAAGAACCACAAGAGTGAACTGTTACATGTTAAGAGTGTTGAATCTCTTAATGGTGTGATGAACCTTGCAGAGCCTTCTGGCACATTATGCAATGTTTGTAATAGAAAATTTGACAGTGAGGAAGCTCTTATACTTCACTTCAGTAAGAACCATGCAGATTCTGTTATAAACTCTATGATTATCCCAGCATTTAGTACCTGACAAAATGCTGAGTGTGTTAGTAAAAATCAGATGAAAGAAAGGATTCTGTCATTTCATTGATTTCAAAAAGACATTTCTTATAGAAATTTACTTTAAAATTTGTCTATCAACATTCTGACATATATGTTACAAGTGTTAGCCATGTCAGAAGATAGAGTACTTCACTGTGTATGATTTCATAACCAGGAGGACCCTGTGGTTGACAGACTGAATTTTGAGCATGAGTTTGTCATGATTTATTTCGAGTTCCTTAAAGTGAAGTGTTTCAGGATTGTGTATTAGCCTGTTGTGGTCCAGTTAACATGACATATTGCCGACTTCATAGATTCAAATTGTTTCCAAAATAGCAGAGGCAAATTAGATGACCAAAATAACTGTCTCCTTCTTATTTAAATGTTTCTCTGCAGTATGTAGAGAAACATTTAAATAACAGTATGTATTTTCAGCATTTTCAAAGAGGTCTCCCCCCCTCCTCCTCTCCCTCTCTCTCTCTGTCCCTATGTTCATGGCTCCCTTTTGAATTTAACTGTGTGCCCTCCCCCCAATTTATTTATGTTTCTTATCTTTACATTATTGTATTTTTTCAGGTATTTTGTTTAGGTATAACACATTGTTTACTTATACAAATAAAAATATTCTGTTAGTAATTAGCATTGTATTCAGTGTGGTCCTTGGGCCCAATGAACACTTGCAAGTTTTTGAATGTCCATTTGCAACAGGGCAGTTACTTTTGACAGCAAGTAAGTCATCCATCTGAAACCAGATTGAACTATATAATATGTGGGTAAAACAATAAAATACAAATTTGCCTTCAGTGATGCAGGGGAGAAGGGAACCTTTGATTCAGTTTTAAATTTGAAATAGTTTATTCAGGCATTGAATTTTCATTGGCTCACTAAGTTACTGTGGTCCTCCAATTTTCTGTCATTCTCCTGTGTCCCACCCTTGGGGGCCTTGTGGCCCATGTTAAGAACCACTGCTATATATGACACAGCTTGGACTGTATGTGTAACATTTTGAGCAGTATGTCGTTATGTGATGTAGATTGATTAATATACAGAAAGGTCTTATTGTTGTCTTTTTGAGCATGGCAGCTGTGACACTTTCACCCACCAGGAATTTGGAATCCATGTTCTCCTGGCAGTTTAACTAACATTAGTTTATGGAAGAGCCTCAAGGCACTAGTTTCAAGTTTCTAAGCAGTATTCATTTCTTCAGAAAACATTTCTCGACAAACAACAGAACTCATGTCCTGCAAGAAAAGCAGTTTCTCTGCATATTGTTTTTTGATTCCTGGAGAGATGTGACACTGTGTTTCAGAAGGACCCTATTTCCCTCATCTTCCTTGACACCATGACCCTTGAAGATTAAGGCATAATTGTCCTTTGTATTGCTGGGAACCACTAACCCAGTGATACAGCATCACATCGAGAAGATTTGAATCCCGCTCTGCAAGTTGTTTGTTGATAAAATATTGTTTTGGAAATCAAGCCTCATCCTTTTAGATCAAAGTCCAATGGTTCAGAGAACTTTTTTGCCTCCACAATTCGGAAGTGTTATTATCATTTCCTGATGTTAGAGGCAATAAAGATAGAGTAAGAGGACATGATTTGTGTGGTGATTTTGTGAATTTTGTGATATTTTTAAACATACAACTACAAAGGCCATACACTGATCTTGTTCTGTGATATTACTGCATGTGCCCAGGAAGAGGAAAAATACCTTTCATGCACCCACGTGCTTGTGAACCACAAAGGGTTCAGTACTCGTACTTTAAGACTAGAAATTTTGCAGTTTCCCATTAATTGACTTGCATGCATAAATCTGAAATCAGATATATTATTTGTTTGTTCCAAATATTGATAGTATTTTTTTTATTTATATTTAAATCATGATGTGTGAGGCAGAGTCAAAAAGTAAAGTGAATTTGTTAATTTCTTTGTGTACCACAATCTGTGATAAATGCAAAATGTATCATTTCTCAACTTAATCATCCCAGTTTTCAACATATATTGTGTAGCAGTTTACAAGCCTTCCAATCCCACCTGTGAAGAAAGTTTTGGTTGTAATCGAAGCCATGTGCTGCATTCTTGACTTAATGATCATTGGCAAATCTTTGTCCATGCAAGGCTTCTCTTTGTGGTCCCAACATGATAATTCTATGGAGCTAGGTCTTGACTGTATGGGGGGTGTGGGAGAAGTTCAAATTTCAGTTGCCCGATTGCTTCAAGGGTAGCTGCTGGGGAATGTAGACGTGTGTTATTGTGGAGCAAGAGTACCCCCACAGACAGCAAACCTCTGCACATATTGTGAAGCACTAACATTTTCCTATACATGTAAGATGTTTCAGTGCCTTTTGATCATGAAACAGATCATAGTTTGCTGTTCCACAGTGATGCAGTTTGAAAATGCTGCTGCTGTCTTTAAAGAAGCTTTGTAAACAAACACAACACTATTTAAACCTGGAACTGACTCATCGCAACAATGCCTAGTATGTAGCTGTCACAAAAACTACTAATTTTTACAGTGCCTCAGTTATGGCACCACTACAGGCAAATTCATCTTACTTTTTGATTCAATTTTATAGTTTCATAGGACATGCATTGTTGACTTGGTGTTGATGCAGGATGTTGCATATTCCATGTATGAGAATCTACCATTTCCATTGTGTTTGCAGCATGAATTTTGGTGGCTTGACTATAAACACTGTTTTGTATTAGATATAAAGATATTACTAGAGATACTGTTACTTACATTTTATTGTCTGTTATTATTTGTATTCTTGTGTATGTTGTTACTGGTTTTGTATATTGCATGAGCATGTTATTGGTATTTCGATTATGATAATGTGTCGGGAAGTAGTTATTAATAGACACAGTTACTTCCTATGTAATAAGTTCTACAGTAAGCAAGTTTGTGTTGAATAAGCAGTTGCCACAGCCATAATTTTTAGATGAAAAATGGATGGAGCTTTGTCTCCAACTCCTACACATATGGGAAAGGACAACTTTCGCTTCTGTAAAGACAATGACTCTAAGCAGCCAGGCCATTGACTATAAGGGAAGCTTTCTCTTGGGTAAACGCAACCAGAATGTAAGCCTAGTAACTTAGTACTAAATGTAGCAACTCAGTGGGTAACCCTTCTGTTTCACTTGCAAGGCACATATTCAAATTTCAGACTGGATGCTCATTACCATGACTGAAGTATTGTAGTTTTCCTCACTCCAGGCCTTAACTGTGGTAGTACCTTGAATCTTGCAACCTGCTTTTCAGTTTATTATGCCAGTAATCATCTTGCCACCTGATACTGTATGGGTTGAGATACTGGCAGTATTGTTCTGTGAATGATACCTAAATATATAAAGTAACCTGAATGCACAAGATTTTAACAGCAATCCTTTTACATAATTCCACTGTTATTTTAATATGTATTGCCAACACTATACATTGGTGTTTAATGAGATTGTATTGTAACATTTACAGTTTGATAAAGTTATTTGCTAATACTGTATGTGTCTTTTAGTGTGTATTGGTGCTCCCTGAAGATGGCCATGAAAAATAGTTTAAACATTTAGGAGTGGTTCTCTATTCGTGGACAAATGCAATTTGTTGGTAATAACTCTCTTATGTATTATTTCTGTTACTTGGAATTGATTAAGTCATTTAGTTTTAGTATCCTGGCGTTGAAATACTGTCATTTGGAATTGCCTGCCATGTTTCAGGTTTATAGAGGTCAGAAGACCAGAGATACACTTTAAAGTTTTTGTATAATGATAATATTTCTTTACAGTTTTGTGACTGGTGACAAGTTGCTTACTCTGCATAAGTTCGGTTTTTTCTGAGGCTCCTTCCAAACCATTCAAGGTGCATTTTCATTGATAGTTAATTAAGTTTCAGGCATTCCTTCTACAGCAGAACCATAAGAATCTCCCAAGGTGCATTACCAAAGAGTATAAAAAGTACTGTGGCAACAATAAAAGATTACATGTTATGGTATTTGTGCCATTATGTAGGGGTATGAAGTGTGCTGAAGGTACATTTTTTACTTCCAAGTCCTAGACCCTTTAAAGTGATTTTTAAAATACTGTTGTAAAGACTAATGTAGTCCAAACAGAATTCATGAAGCCTGTTTCTATACTGCATAGACTTCTAACCCTACAATACAGATTCTCTCATTGCTGTAAACCCAGAGTTCACTTCCCATCATATATGTTTGGCTTATCTCTACCAGATGTCACAAAACTACATTGTTTTATTTTTATCATAACACTGAAAGATAAAGATTTTTTTATGTTGTTGCCATTTTTTTTTTTTTTTTTTTTTTTTTTTTAAAAAAAAAAAATTT
>Ga0123354_10000137_pt1 | contig 55786 bp, 31 predicted proteins | sample TergutLab28metaG_2_FD_97872 | JGI IMG/M metagenome (GOLD analysis project Ga0123354, IMG submission 97872) | Labiotermes labralis P4 segment gut microbial communities from Petit-Saut dam, French Guiana - Lab288 P4 | ecosystem: Host-associated > Arthropoda: Insects > Digestive system > Gut ... | reverse complement strand
CCCCGCCGGTTTCACCCCGGTGTCCTTCGATGCACCAGGCGCTCAGTGCCACTGGAACACCTCCGGTGATCCGGTGGTCTACACCCTCCACTGTGAGGCGATTGCCGCCGCACCCTACTTCAAAGTCTTCCTCCCCGGCCAGAGCGTCACCACGACTGTTGTCATGCAGATCCCAGCCGAAGAACCGCCGTCCACACTATCGGTGTCGGTCACCGTGGGGAGCCTGGGGACTCCCGATCCCGATCTGACGAACAACCAGGCATCCGTCGCCGTCATGGTCCAGCAGGTGTCGGATGTCCAGATCGCCAAGACACTGGCCGGTCCGAATCCCCTGATCATGGGCCAGCCCGCGACCTACACACTGGTGGCCACGAACAATGGCCCGTCGGCGGCGGATGGAGTCGTCATCTCCGACACCGTTCCCGATGGGATGACCGTCCAGTCGGCCACCGACAACGACTCCAACCCTTGCACGGTGGCGACAGACCCCGAGGGTCACACGACCGTCGAGTGCGCGATGGGCAGTCTGGGTGTGGGGGAGTCCGCGTCGGCGAACCTCACCCTGGGCGTGGACACCAGCGTCACGACAACCTCGCTGTGCAACACGGCGACGGTCGGTTCGTCGTCGCTGGATCCCACGGTCGACAACAACCAGTCCACCAGTTGTGCGCCGGTCGTGCCCCCGGTGGCGGACCTGGGCGTCACGCTGACCCCAGCCCAGTCCTCGGTTTATCCGGATGCTGAGTTTGGGATGGTGGCTCAGGTCACTAACAACGGTCCTTCTGATCTGGCATCGGCCACCCTCACCCTGGCCGTACCCTCATGGCTGACAGACGTGGCGGCGGCGTCCACCGATCTGTCACCCACTGTGCAGTGCACCCACACAGGCACGCAACTCAGCTGTGTTCTCCCCGCCTTGGCCTCGGGGCAGTCGGCCAGCTTCGGCATCACCGGCACGGCACCGGGCCCAGTCGGTTCCTCGTACGCGATCCAAGCGGTCGTCACCCACGACGGGACCGACACCAATCCGGCCAACGACCAGGCGCAGGCCACGATCACCGTGGTTGCCGTGCCGACACCGGCGCTGACCGTCACCAAGACCGTCAGCCCCGACACCGGGACCGCGTTGGCCGGCGACACCCTGACCTACACCATCACCGTGACCAATGCGGGCACAGCGACGGGCCAGGCGGATTACGTGGATGATCTTTCCCAGGTTCTAGATGATGCGACCTGGGGATCTGTTCTCACCAGTACGGGCCTCGACGCCCAACTGGTGGATGAACATCTGTTAATAACAGGTGCGCTAGATGCTGGGCAGGCGGCCACCGTGTCCTACACGGTGACGGTGAAGCCCGATCGAGAACGGGGCGATTCGGAGCTGTTCAATGCTGTGTCCTTGGCCGATACCCCCCCAGGCGAGCGACCCACCATTGACACCCCGCCTGCCCAGTGCCTGGTGTGTACAATGACAGTTGTTCTTCAGCCTCCGACTGACGTCGGTGTGGTATTAACCCCGGACCATAGTGAAGTCTACCCAGGCGCTCAAGTGGGCCTGTCGGCACTGGTGACCAACAATGGTCCTGCCGACGCCAGCGGCGTGACGGTGACCATCCCTGTGCCACAGGGTCTGAATAATGTTTCCGCAGTTCTCGCGGCCTCCCCCGATGGGTCGAAGGCCGCCACGCAGTGTGACCTCGCGTCAGGCCAGTTGACCTGCGCCATCGGCAGCCTGTGGTCCGGGCAATCCGTGACCTATGACATCCTCGCCACAGCATCCGGTCAGGTGGGTTCGACCACCACCGTGAACGCTGCCGTCAGTCACAGTGTGGCTGACACGAACCCGGCCAACGATCAGGCCGAAGCAACAATAGACGTCGTCGCCGTGCCGGAACCGGCATTGGCGGTGTCGAAGAGCGTCAGTCCGGCGGCTGACGTGGTAGGAGCAGGAGCGGTGTTGACCTATACCGTGTCCTTCGCGAATGAAGGGACCGCGCCGGCGGTCGTGGATCACATCGATGATCTATCAGGTGTGTTGGATGATGCTGTCCTGGGTACTGTCGAAAGCAGCCCGGGACTACAAGCTCACCTCTATGCCGATCAGGAGCTGATTCTCACCGGATCAGTGGGTCCCCGGGAAACCGAGCTAGTGACCTACACGGTGACTATTAAGTCTGACGGCAACCGGGGCGATAATGTGGTTTTCAACGCCGCATTCTCGGCTAATGCCCCCCCCGCCGAGCGCCCCGGTATCAACACACCTTCCGATCAGTGCCCAGCCTGCACGACAACATATGTGGCAGGTCTGGGACTGGCCAAGAGAGTGGATCCTCTCAAGGCGAGTCTGCCTGGCCAAGAAGTGACCTATCAGTACGAGGTGACGAATCTGGGATCAGTGCCGGTCAGTTCGATCGCGATCAGCGAAACGGACTTCACCGGAACCGGCCCCACGCCCACCCCGGTCTGCCAGGCTACGACCATCGACCCAGGCGAATCCGTGACATGTGCGGCACAGTACACGGTCACGCTCGATGACATGACAGGAGACCCGATTGTCAATACGGCTATTGCGACGGGCATGGTGGATGACCAGCGCGTTGCCTCTGACCCGAGCACAGCGAATCTAGAAATCACTGCGCCGGAACCGACGCCAGTTCCGGAACCCACCCCGGAACCGACGCCGGGTCCGGAACCCACCGAAACCCCGGGTGAGTCGCCGACATCGACGAGCACACCGGGTGAAACGCCGACTTCAGGCACGAGCCCGGGAGCCACTCAGACACCGGGCGCGACACAGACGCCGGGAGAATCCCCGACATCGACGAGTACGCCGGTTGAGACGCCGACTTCAGGCACCAGCCCGGAACCAACGTCGACGCCGGGTCAGACGCCGACATCAGGCACGACCACCGGACCTGCGCCGACTGAGACCCCGGGCACGACGCCGTCATCGGGGGGAACCGAAGGGCAAACACCTCCTGGGACACCGGGCCAGGAACCCGGATCGGACCAAACACCGGGCACGACACCAGAACCCGCAACGGGCCCGCCGACCACCACTCCTGTCTCACAGACACCACCTGTGTCCGTGGACCAAGTCCCTCCGACCGGATCCTTGGACCCAGGTCAAGGGGGATCGGGGACGTCCATGGCTCCCACAGGCGGGCAGGCCGCCCCGAACCAAAGCTGGGCGGCAGGCCTGGCACTGATCATGCTCATGGCAGGGCTGGGCCTGATGGTCATCTATCGCCGCCGAAAGCAGGGACCGTGACCGGCGGCGTCATTCGTGGGCTACTGCGTAGACACAGATCCCACCCCTAGGACGATCACGATGGAGCACAGCGCGGCCGAGGAAGACCGCGCCACAAGGTAGACAACCTATCTGACAGATTCAGGCATGCAGGGAACTTGGGGAATACCCCCACTTTTATCAAGGGGACCAATATGAGGGGACTCGGAAGAAAATTTATAGCAGGAGCGACCAGCGTAGTGCTGTTGTTCGCTGTTGTCACAGTGATGCCAACTGCGGCGAACGCCGCGGAAACACTTCCGTATCTTATTCGCTTCCAGACCAATGCGAATGGTGCAATTCTCACTATTGGCAATAATCTGTTGTCGTGTGACATTGATGTCGCTAATTGCGCTCAAGCCAGGAGCAGAGGGATAGTCTCAAGCAATGAGCTCTGGGGCATGGTCAACTATGATAATGACAACGACCCGTCTACGTTCAACTCTTCCATGTCGACTCTGTCCTTACCACAAGGGGCAAGTGTGTTGTGGGCTGGCCTGTATTGGGGGGCTCGACTGACTACTGCTCAACTGGATGAACCTTATGACACAATTAAGTTCAAGACTCCTGGGGACTCCTCCTATCGGACTATTCAAGCCAAGACTTCACCAGACGCCCTCTTCGGCCCATATACAGGGAATATGAATTCGTATCAGCGTATGGCAGATGTCACAGCCTTGGTTCGGCAGGCTGGCAATGGGGACTATTGGGGGGCCAATGTTGTAGCGCGGTTGGGTGCCGACATGTATGCCGGCTGGTCACTTGTCATTGCATACTCCGCGCCGAGTCTTCCTTTTCGGAACCTAACGATCTACGACGGATGGACATTCGTGAGTGCCGGTAGTCCAGTCGTTATTCCAGTGTCAGGTTTTCAAGCACCCCTTGCAGGGTCGGTAACGACTCAGATATCAATGGTTGCCTATGAGGGTGACTATACGCCGAACGGTTCTGATGGCTGCAGACTGAATGGCATTGCCCTTTCTTCGGCTGTTTCACCAGCCAACGACTTTTTTAATTCGGGCAATGACTACTTTGGTCAGCATGTCATGAATCGATATCCCGCAGATCTCAATATGTTGGGCTTTGACGTTAAGAACATTGATGCTTCCAACATCATCCCGAATGGAGCCACAAGTGCCGAGTTCACTTTCTTTACTAATTCAGATGTCTATTATCCAGGAATAATGGGTATAGCTATCGACTTGTATGCGCCAGCCCTAATGTCTTCTACAAAAACGGTCACCAATCTCAGCGGGCACTCGCCAGCTCAGCCTGGTGACACTCTGCAATACACGGTGCGCCTCGTCAATTCAGGGCAGGACCCGGCATTGAACTGCTCCGGGTCTGATCCCATACCTGCTGGAACTGAGTATCTTCCCGGGTCCCTGAGGTTGGTCGACGCGAGTGGGAATACAATCAAACAGCTGACAGATGCTCCAGACAATGATGTTGGTGAGGTCACAAATGGATTGGTAAAAGTACGTCTAGGAACGGGCGCTGACGGACTGGAAGGAGGAACTCTGGGCATCAGCAACGGGTCGGCTTCCTTCGCCTTCCAGGTGAAAGTGGGCGTTACCGCTGGAGGGACAACGATTAAGAATACTGCCACACTGACTTATCGAACTGCCACAACCAGCACTGCCGCAACCTATGACACACCGACTACCTCAACCCCTGTGGTCCAGGTGGCAGATCTATCGGTCTCCAAGGTCATCTCACCCCGCACGGTTACCACGGGTGCTCCCATGTCAGCAACGATAATAGTTAGCAACTCTGGTCCCAACACGGCTACAGGGATCCAGGTGACCGATCCGATGATTGACAGCTTCGCCACCTCGTCTTGGGATGTGTCCGGGGCTCCAGGCACCACCTGTACGACGCCGACCTTGTCAGGGGTGAAAACTCTCGTCTGTAATGTGCCGAATCTGGCGAAATCGCAGCAGGCGGCCATCGTAGTCAACGGGTCGTTGCCCGCCAACACCCCGGTGTCACAGACGACTCTAACCGATAATGCTCAGGTGACCCACACCACCTTCGATCCGGACTATTCGAATAACGTCTCCTCAGACACTGTACCGGTCAACCAGCGGGCTGATCTGGTGGTCACCCAGACTCCGTCGGTGACGATGGTGACTCCCGGCCAGCGGGTAACCTACACCGTCCAGATGAAGAACAACGGTCCTTCGGACGCGACCAGCGTTTCCCTCACTGATCTGGTGCCTCCAGAATCATCCGGGATCCTGTCGGTTGTCTCCGTGACTCCGAATGACCCGAATCTGGTCTGTGCACCTGCCAGCGCCACCGGGACGACATGCACGATGACCCGTCTTGCTGCGGGTCAGACAGTGACGGCGACAGTCGTCGCCCAGACCTCTCCCTCGGCGGCTGTCGGAAGCACGATCACGCACAACGCAACCGTCTCGTCTAGCACCGTCGACCCGGACACCACCAATAACACTGTGTCCACCGTGGGCGCCATCGGTGTGCCCAGTGCCGATATGCGAATGACCATGACGGCCAGTCCCTCTACGGCGACGGCGGGCAACACCATCACTTATACTCTGACCGCCACTAACTGGGGTCCGTCTGATGCCAGTGGTGTCAACATCGCTGACAGCATGCCCGTCACCTTGACGAATATCTCGGCGACCACCGATCGCGGTGAGTGTACGGTTGTCGGCCAAAATGTCGGTTGTGAACTGGGGACCATGCCTGCCTCGACAACCTTGGGCGCTGCTGGGGCGACCGCCGTGATCAGGATCACTGGGACAGTTGCGCCCAGTGCCCAGGGGAGTACCATCGCCACCCAGGCCCTCGTGTCCTCCTCGACCGCGGATCCTGATTCCTCCAACAACAGGCCATCACTGAACACCCCGTTGACCACAGTGGCCGGAGTTTCTGTCACCAAGACTGCGTCTGTGACAACCTTCCCCGCCAATGGCGATCCGGTCGTCTACACCCTCACCGTCCACAACGAGGGTCCATCGGTTGCGCGATCTGTCACCTTGAAGGACCTCATTCCCACTGGTCTTGCACTAGACCCCGCCCATCCTGTGACCAAACCTACCGGTGTGACCTGTGATTCGGCCTTGTCGGTGGGGGATGCCACGCATTCTGCCTGGAACTGTTCTCTTGGAGACATAGCACCTGGATCGGAAAATGACATTGTCATCACTCTTCCGCTGAAAGCCACGAAAGATGGCGCGGACCCGATGATCGAGACCGTCACCGCCAGTTCGACCACCTCTGACCCCAATCTGGTGGACAACACCGCATCCTGGGCCCTCAGCGGGACACCAGAAGCCGACCTCGGGATCACACAGACCGCTGACCCGGAGCCGTTCACGGCGGGCACGACTGCCACCTATGAACTGACCGTCACCAACTCCGGGACGAACTCGTCGGCTCCGACGGTGACCGACATTCTTCCCTCCGGGCTGACTCTGGTCGCCGCCGGGCAGTCCGGGTCTCAGACATCGTCGACTTGTACGGCTGGGACGAGCAACCCCCAGATCGTCACCTGCTCCGATCCCGCGCCCGTACCTCTGGCTCCCGGGGCAACACGGGTGTATCGGCTGACCGTCACGGTCTCCCCGGACGTGTTGGACGGGACCAACCTCACCAACTCGGCCCAGGTCCAGGGGACCACTCCGGAAGCCTCGTTGGCCGACAATTCCACGACCCTGACAACCCCGGTTCTGGCCAGTGCCAATCTGACGGTGACGAATCTGTGGTGGCAGGCCTATAACGGACAGGGCAGCCAGCCGACCACACCGGTGGCCAGCGGTCTGGCTGTTACTCCGGTTGGCTCTCTGGCGTGGCTGACCATGGATATTGCCAACACAGGTGTGTCCACTGCCAGGGATTCCGCGGTGGATGTGACCTTCGCCCTTCCGGTGACCCTGGCCCCCATGGGGGACGACGTGCCTGTGCTGATCTGGAACAGTGATGGCACGTGGACCTCGGACACGGCCCGGTGCTCAGCCACTCAAAACGAGCTGCAATGCTCGCTGAACAATGGGACGAACGGGACCGCGTTGAAGCCTGGCAATTCAGTCCGGCTGAGCGTCCTGGTGGGGATCCTCGACGATGCCGTTCCCGGGAACGGGTCCGCCACGGCGAGCGTGGACACCTCGACCCCCGAATCGTCGCTGACGGACAACAGCAAGACTGTTCCACTGACTGTCATCGGCGGGCAGTCCAGCCTGACCATGGCCAAGACGGCCGCTGCCGGGCCCGGACCCGATGGCGCTCTGATCGCCGGGACCGGCTTCTCCTACACCGTCCAGGTCAGCCAACAGCCCGACGCGACCCGCGCGGCTCAAGGATTGTTCTGGACCCAGGCGAACGATGTCACCGTGACCGACCGGCTGCCCTCCGGCTTGCACGCCACCGGCGCCTCCTCAACCCAGGGGACATGCACCATCGCACCCAGTGACGACACCTATGTCTCCTGTGCTGTGGGCTCGATTCCCGGCACCCTCAACCCCGACCAGCCGCCGCCGGTGACGATCACCATCACAGGCACCATCGACACCGGGACCACCGGGCCGACGATCACCAACACCGCCACCGGGACGACTAGTTCGCCCTCGACGGGGACGGCCCAGGCCAGCGTGACGACACCTATCGAGTCCTCGGCCGATCTCAGGCTGTTCGTCTACGCGGACCCTTCCGACACTCTTGCCCCAGATGGATCGCCGATCTTCTACGCTGGCAGCCAGGTGGGCTACACCCTCACGGCAGTCAACACCGGTCCGTCCGATGCCGGAACATCGACTATTGTCGACACCTTGCCGATCGGGCTTCACCTCGATCCCGGCAACAGCGACAGCGGATGCACGGTCACCACACCTGGCACGGCCACTGCGGGCGAAGTCATCACCTGTGGGGTGGGGGCCTTGGCCTATGGGCAGTCGCAAAACCTGCGTGTGGTTGCTACGACCTCGCCGCTGGATATCCGTGAGTCGGGTACTGGTCCGGGATGCACCACGACGCCGGGGTGCGACACGTACCCCGGCTATCCGCGTACCCTGGTCAACACGGCAACGTTGACCGCCAACTCCTCGACTCTGATCGAAGCCGACCCGACCAACAACACCGAGTCGGTGACCGTGGTCCTGGAATCCAAGGCGGATCTGACCCTCGCGATGAGCGTGGACAACCAGTTCCCCTCAGCCGGGTCGACCGCGACCTATACCCTCATCGCGGGCAATAACGGCCCTTCGGCCGCCGATGAGACCCACATCCAGGCAACATTCCCCGCGGGATTCAGCCCGGTGTCGGTCACGGCTCCAGGTCTGGACTGCTCGTGGACCTCGGCCGGGACTCCCGCTGTGTCCAGCCTCGACTGCGTCCAGACCCCCGATTCTCCGTGGTATCAGACCTTCCTTCCCGGGACGACGCTGGCCGCCACCGTGGTGATGCAGATCCCGGCTGACGAGCCGCTGGCTGCGGTCACGGCCACGGGCACGATCAGCAGCCAGACTCCCGAGGCCAACCCAGCCGACAACACGGCTTCTGTCGACGTGACGGCTCAGCAGATCTCTGACTTGAGTTTGACCAAGACCAGTGTGGGAACAGGAACGGATCCCCTGGTCACCGGGTATCCGGCCGTCTATCAGCTGTCGGTGACAAACGCCGGGCCGTCGGTGGCCCGCTCGACCACGATCAACGATCCTTTGGCCCCCGGGTTGATCTTCGTCTCCGGGACGACGAGTTCCGGTGGGATCTGCACGCAGGTGAACGATCCCGATGCGGGCAGTGTCGTCCAGTGCGGGATGGGAGACCTGGCAGTCGGACAGACGGCGACGGCTACGCTCAACACGAAGGTCGACCCCCACACCAACATGACCCGAATATGTAACACTGCTACCACCGGCTCTTCTTCGCGCGATCCGGTCAGCGCCAACAACACCTCCACGGCCTGCAAGGACGTCCAGGTGCCGGCGGCGACCGATGTGGGACTGACAATGACCCCCCAGGACACGCTGAGCTATCCCAATGGGGAGGTTGGCTTCACCGCCACCCTCACCAACAACGGGCCTGCCATGTCGACCGAGACGAAACTGACTGTCCAAATTCCGCCGGGTCTGACCAGTGTGACCGGGCTGCTGGCATCGGCCTCGCCGGGACTGACTCCTGACCAGACCTGTACGGTGGCGTCGGGGCAGATCACCTGCCTGGTCGGCGATCTCGATGTCGGCCAATCGGTCAGCTATGACCTGATCGGGATCGCTCCCGGTCCGGCGGGGACGACGTACACCATGAAAGGCCTGGCCTCCCATCGCGAGGCCGACCCCGACTTCACCAATGACCAGGCCAACGCCTCGGTCGACGTGGTGGACGTTCCCGACCCAGCGGTCGAAGTGTCGAAGGCCGTCAGCCCGACCAGTTCCGTGGTGCCGGCCGGAACCGTCTTGAACTACACACTGACCTTCACCAATGTGGCTTTGTATGACGAAGTCATCGACCATATTGATGACCTGTCTGGAGTGTTGGACGATGCCGATGTCTCGAACATCGTGGTCACCGGGCCGCTCGACGCCCAACTGCTGGCCAATGGCGACCTGCTGGTCACTGGTACCCTGGGTCGTCACACCACGGCCACCGTGACCTACACGGCGACGGTGAAACCGGATGGGGAGCGCGGGGATTCCCAGGTCTTCAACGCCCTCTTCCCGGCCGACACCGCTGTTGGCGACCGCCCGAACCCCAGCACGCCCGCGGCCAGTTGCCCGGACTGCACGCTGACCAACGTGGCCGGTCTGGGGGTCGTCAAGTCTGCTTCTCCGACCTCGGTCGGCCTGCCCCAGGACCCGGTGACCTACAGCTTCGAGGTGACGAACCTCGGTGCTCTGCCCGTCGGGTCGATTGTGGTCAACGACTCCGGCTTCTCCGGGACAGGAACCTTGTCGACACCCAGTTGCCCGGTGACATCCCTGGATCCCGGGGCATCGACGACATGTACGGCGACGTACGAAGTCACCAACGCTGACCTGACCGCCGGTCTGGTCACGAACAATGTGACCGTCTCCGGTGTGGCGGGGTCGCTGGCCGTGACCTCGCTGCCGGACAGCGCTCAGGTGACCGTCCGTCCGCCGACCGATCTGAGTGTCAGCGTGACACCGGATGATCAGGAGGTTTATCCCGATGCTGAGGCCGGATTCTCGGCTGTGGTCACCAATGAGGGGTCCGCGACGGCGAGTGGGACAACTCTGTCCTTCCCGATCCCGGCTGGGGTCATCGACCTGACCGGCACGGTGGTGACGGCCTCTGGCGGGACCAGCCCGGCGACCACCTGCACTCAGACCTTGGGGACCATGATCTGCCAGATCGGCGATCTGGGTCCGGGGCAGTCGGTGTCGTACGACTTCCTGGGCACGGCCTCGGGACCGGCCGGGACGACCTACACGATCACCGCGTCGGTGTTGCATGCCGAGGTCGACACCGATCCGAGCAACAACACTGCGTCAACTGTGATCGATGTCGTTCCGGTGCCGGTGCCGGACTTGCAGGTCACGAAGACCGTCAGTCCGGCGGGTGCCTTGCTGATGGCCGGGACCCAGTTGACGTACACGATCACGGCGACCAACGCCGGGACCGCGACCGGCGTGCTGGATTACATCGATGATCTCAGCGGGGTCCTCGACGACGCCGCCATGGGCGAGATCCAGCCGAGCGCGGGCCTGACCGTCCACCTGTATCCCAACAATGACATGATCATCCAGGGATCCTTGGAGCCCGACCAGACGGAGACGGTGACCTACACGGTGACCATCAAGCCCGACGGGCAGCGCGGGGATTCCAAGCTGTTCAACGACGTTTTCGCGGCGGACACTCCAGCTGATGAGCGGCCCGATCCCGCCAACCCGCCTGAGGACTGCCCGGCCTGCACGATGACCGGGACAGCCGGGCTGACGGTTGTGTCCTCAGCCGATCCGACTGAGGTCTCAACTCCGGGTGACACCATTCATTATCAGTTTGTTGTGACCAACGCTGGTTCGGTCCAGCTCACCGATATCGCCGTCGCGTCGACCCAGTTCAGCGGGACGGGAACCGAGCCCCCCATCAGTTGTCCCGAGACAACCCTCGATCCTGGCGCATCGACCACGTGTACGGCGAGCTATCCCGTCACGGTTGCCGACCTGCGAACGCCCTGGATTGTCAATACGGTCCAGGCCACAGGCTCGGCGGGGTCGGTCGACGTGACCTCTCAGACCGATTCGTCCTCGGTGGCCACCGCGCCCGAGACCGATGTCTCGGTGACGATGAGATCCGGGCAGACCCAGGTCTATCCGGACAGCGAAGTCGGTTTCACCGCGACGGTGACCAACAATGGTCCGGCTGATGCCACTGGTGTCAGCGTGACGGTGGACATCCCCGTCGGCATCCAGGATCCCTCGGGCGTGTTGTCCACCTCCTCGGACGGCTTGACCCGTGACGCGGACTGCACGCTGACCAGTGGCCAGCTGGTGTGTTCGGTAGGAGAATTGGGCGTCGGCCAGTCGGTGTCCTATGACATCCTCGGAACCGCGGCGGGCCCGGAAGGATCGGTGCACACCCTGACCGCCACGGTGAGCATGGACGAGACGGACACCAATACCAGCAATGATTCGGACTCGGCCAGCGTCACCGTGGTGCCGGTACCCACAGCCGACCTCCAGGTGACGAAGACGGTCAGTCCCCAGGGAGCCATTCTCATCGCTGGCACAGTCCTGACGTACACGATCACTCTGCACAACGCCGGAACCGCGATCGCCTACGTGGACTATGTCGACGACCTGTCCGGCGTGGTCGACGACGCGACGGTCGGCAACATCGTCACCGACGACTCCGTGGAGGCCAGCATCTTCGCGGGCCAGAACCTGATTATCTCGACCGAGGTCCTGCCCGGCCAGACCAAGACTGTCACCTATGATGCGACGCTGAAGCCCGATGGCGAGCGGGGAGACTCGGTTGTCTTCAACGCTCTCTCGCGGGCGGACATTCCGCCGTCCGAGCGTCCCACTCCGGGCACGCCGCCGGAGGATTGCCCGACCTGTACGACTAATCCTGTGGCAGGGTTGGACCTTGTCAAGACCGCGAACGTGTCCGAAGTGAAGCTGCCCGGCGACCAGATCGAGTACAGTTTCGCGGTCACCAACGCCGGTTCGATCGCAGTCAGCGACGTCGCCATCGCGGAGTCGTCATTCTCCGGGACCGGGACTTTGCCGGCGGCATCGTGCGCACAGACCAGTTTGGATCCAGGCGCCAGTACGACGTGTACGGCCACGTACTCGGTGACCGCTCCCGACCTGAAGACTGCTGAGATCCAGAACACGGCCACAGCCACCGCCATGGTCGGTACGCAGATGATCCGGTCGGCCCCCAGCACGGCCTCAGTCACGACTGCACCAGAAAGTGACATTGCTATCACGCTTGGTCCGGCCAGCACGGAAGTCTACCCAGACGCCGAGTTCGGCATGACGGCATCGGTGACCAACAACGGGCCGACTGACGCCACCGGGGTGCAGGCCACCTTCGACCTGCCGAGCGGATTGGTCGGCATGGCGGGCATCCTCGCGTCGGCTCCCCAGGGAATTGCTCCGGCCAAGACCTGCCAGGTAACCGGTGAGCAGATGGTCTGCCAGATCGGCGACCTGGATGTCGGCCAGACTGTGACCTATGACCTGATCGGCTGGGCGTCGGGCCCTGAAGGGCAGACCTACACGGTTGATGCCGCCGTCACTCATCATGAGATCGACCCGGTTCCATCGAACGACCAGGCTGCGGCTGGGCTGGTCGTGGTCCCGGTTCCGGCCGCCGACCTCAAGACCAGCAAGACGGTCAGTCCCGAAGACTCTCTCGGGGCGGCCGGGGACGTGCTGACGTACACGCTGACCTTCAGCAATGAGGGTACCGCCGCCGGGACAGTCGACTATGTGGACATGATGTCCGGCCTGCTCGACGACGCGACTGTCGGCCCGTTCCAGGCCACCGGGGACTTGAGCGCGTACTTGTATTCCAACAACGACATGATCGTGACCGGTTCGCTGGAGCCGGGGGAGACCCAGACGGTCACCTACACCGCGACCGTCAAACCCGACGGGACGCGTGGGGACTCGATCCTCTTCAACGCTCTGGTCTCGGCGGACACCCCGCCGGAGTTCCGGCCCACACCCACCACGCCGCCTGACCAATGCCCGACTTGCACCCTGACGCAGGTGGCAGGGCTCGGCATCGTCACCACGGCCACTCCGGCTTCGGTCGGCATGCCTGGTGAAACGATCAACTATCGTTATCAGGTCACCAATGTCGGCGCCGTACCGGTCACCGGACTGAGCATCGGGGAAGACTCCTTCTCCGGATCGGCTGCCCTGGCTGCCGCGTCCTGCCCGGTGACAAGCCTCGATCCAGGGGCCAGTACGGTGTGTACGGCGACCTACACCGTCTCCGCGCAGGACATCGGCGCCCAGTCGATTGAGAATACTGCCACTGTGTCCGGGAAGGTCGGCACGGCGACTGTGACCTCCGAACCGTCCTCCGCGACGGTTGCCGTGCGGGCTCCGACAGATGTCGAAGTGAGTGTCACACCTGGTCAGATGCGGGTTTATCCCGACGGCCAGGCTGGGTTCACCGCCACCGTGACCAACAACGGTCCTGGTGACGCGACCGCAGTGTCGGCCACCGTGAGCCTTCCGGCTGGTCTGAGCGCGGTCACCGGGGTCCTGGCGAGTTCGTCGGATGGCGTGGCCCGGGACGCGTCGTGCGTGCAAGTCGGCGCACAGTTGATCTGTTCGGTCGGCGCTCTGGCCGCGGGGGAGTCGGTGTCCTATGACATCACGGCGACCGCCGCGGGGCCGGCGGGTAAGTCGTACACCCTGAACACTTCCGTGACCCACCGCGAGCTGGACGCGGATCCGTCCAATGACCAGGCCGCCTTCCAGATCCAGGTGGTTCCCGTGCCCGATCCGGCTGTGGTCGTCACCAAGACTGTCAGCCCGGCTGACGCGATCCTCGTTGGCGGGACACAACTGACGTACACGATCACGATGACCAACGTCGGTTTGTTCGCCGCCGATGTCGATCACGTCGACATCTTGGCCGGAGTCCTCGACGACGCCACCTTGGATGGGATCGAGGCCAGCCCCGGCATCGAGACCCACCTGATCGACCAGCAATTGTTCATCACTGGTTCTCTTCAGTCCGAGGAGACGGCCACCGTGACCTACACCGTGACCGTCAAGGACGACGGGCAGCGCGGAGATTCGGTCATCTTCAACGATGTCGTGCCCGCGGACACCCCGGCTGAGGATCGTCCCGATCCGTTCAACCCGCCGCAGGACTGCCCGACGTGCACGAACACCCAGGTCGCGGGGCTCGGTGTGTCAGCCAGCGTCGACCCGGGAGCGATGACCCAACCTGGCCAGGCGGCCTATCGGTTCCTGGTGAGCAACCTCGGGACCGTGCCCGTCAATGACGTGGCTGTCGACGTGAGTTCCTTCACCGGCGGCGGTTCCCTGTCGGCGATCACCTGTCCTAACACCAGTCTCGACCCGGGTCAGGAGATGACCTGTGTGGCGACTTATGACGTCACGGCGACAGACCTGCTCAACCCGGATATCAGTCTCACCGCCACAGTCACCGGGAATGCAGGAGCAGGTGGGGCAGTGGCCGTACGCTCGGATCCGTCCACGGCTGTCCTCTACGCCAACCCGGCCACCAACGTGTCCGTCACGGTGGGGGAGCCCAAGACACAGGTCTATTCCGGCGCGGAGTTCGGGATTTCGGCCACGGTCACGAACAATGGTCCCACCATTGCCACCGGAGTGACTCTGACAACCGCTATCCCCGACGGGCTGATCAACGTGGTTGGTCTGCTGTCGGATCCACCTGACGACACGGCCCCGGACGCCAGTTGTACGATCGTGGCCCAGGATTTGGTCTGCCACATCGGCACCATGAACGTCGGGGAGTCGGTGGTCTATGACATCATCGGCGTGGCGCTGGGAACAGCCGGAGACACCTACATGCTCACTCCGGTCGTGACCTACAACGAACCGGACACCAGCACCGGGACCGACCAGGCCCAGGCGGAGATCGACGTGATCGAGGCGCCCAATCCTGCGATCGCTGTGACGAAGAGCGTCAGTCCTGCCGGGGCCATCGTCCAGGCCGGGTCTGTCTTGACATACACACTCACACTCACCAATGTCAGTTTGTACGCGACAACCGTTGACCACATCGACGACCTGTCACGGGTCGCGGAGGATGCGACGATCGGGGCGATCACCGTCAACGGTCCGGTGGACGCGCACCTGTACGCCAACAACCACCTGATCATGACCGGGACGCTGGCGCGCGGGCAAACCGCGACAGTGACGTACTCGGTCACGATCAAGCCGGACGGCGAGCGTGGCAGCGGGGCGGTGTTCAACGCGGTCTTCAGCGCCGACACCGGTCCTGGTGACCAGCCCGATCCCGACAATCCACCGGCGGATTGCCCGACCTGCACGACCACGGGTGTGGCCGGGCTGGGCCTGGCGATCACGTCTGACCCGACCACGGCGACCTCGCCTGGCGACGAGGTGACCTACCAGTACACAGTGACGAACCTGGGGACTGTGCCGGTCGATGATATCTCGGTCGAGCAAGGTCCGTTCAGCGGAACTGGGACCGCGCCTGAGGTGACATGCCCGGCGACCAGCCTCGATCCTGGTCAGTCCATGGCGTGCACAGCAACGTATGCTGTCACGGCTGGTGACCTGACGGCCAACACGATCTCCAATTCCGCGCGGGTGTCTGGCACTGTGCAAGGCGGGCAGGTCGTCGCGTCCTCGACCCAGACGGCCTTGGTCCAGATGGCGCCTGTGGCAGATATCGGGGTGGTGCTGTCTCCGAGCACAGTCCAGATCTATCCGGATTCCGAGGCCGGCTTGTCGGCGGTTGTCACTAACAATGGTTCTACTCCTGCCACTCAGGTGACGGTGACCATCGACGTACCCGCTGGGATGGAGAATGCGACCGGGCTGTTGTCGTCCGCCTCTGACGGCTTGTCACCCGCTTCTTCGTGTGTGAGCCAGGGCGCACAACTGGTGTGTTCTGTGGGCGACCTCGCTCCCGGGCAGTCGGTGCGCTACGACATCCTCGGCCGGGTGAACGAGCCCGCGGGCACGAGCCTCACGGTGAATGCCGCGGCGACCATGCACGAATTCGACACCGCCACGTCGGACAATGACGCGTCGGCGACCATCGACGTGGTGGCCAAAGACACGGCTGACCTCACGGTGACCAAGACCGTCAGCCCGGCCAATGCGGTGTTGAAGGCCGGTACGGTCCTGACGTACACCGTGACGCTCGCCAACACGGGGACGGCGCCCGCTGTGGTCAACCACATCGACGATCTGTCGAACGTGGTCGACGACGCCGACGTGGGTCCGATCACGACAACCGGTGGCCTGATCGCCACCCAGTACGCCAATGACGACATGATCATCACCGGCACCCTTGCTCCTGGTCAGTCCGGGACGGTGAGCTATCAGGCCACCATCAAGCCAGACGGCCAGCGCGGGGATTCGGTGCTGTTCAACGATGTGGTGACCGCCGACACCCCGAAGGAGGATCGCCCGACTCCGGACACTCCGCCGGCGGATTGTGCGGCCTGCACCACCGGTGACATCATCAACAACCTGCCCACGGATGTGGGAGTGACAATGTCGCCTGCTACAACTGAGGTTTATCCGGGTGCCGAGGTCGGGATCGTCGCGTCTGTGACCAACCACGGGCCGGCTCCGGCGACTCAGGTCGTCCTGACGCTCGATGTTCCCAGTGGCCTTGTCGGCGTGTCGGTGGCTGCGGCCACGGTTCCCGCCGGGGCGAGTCCGGGCCCGTGCGTGGCCGATGCTGGTCAGTGGGTGTGTCCCATCGGCGACCTCGAACCGGGTCAGACGGTCAGTTTCGACATCCTGGGGACAGCCGCCCAGATCGAAGGGTTGTCGTACACCGTGACCGGGACTGTCACCCAACACGAGGACGACACCAACATGGCGAACAACCACGCTCAGTCGGTCATCGATGTGGTGGCCATGCCCGTGCCGGACCTGAGTGTGACCAAGACGGTCAACCCGACTGGCAATCTCCTCGTGGCCGGCGCCACCTTGGCGTACACGATCACCTTCACGAACACTGGCACGGGCCCGGCGGTGGTCGACCATGTCGACGATCTGTCCGCGGTGCTCGACGACGCCACCATTGGCACTGTTCACACCACTGGTGGTCTGACCGCCCATGTGTACATCAACCAGGACATGATCATCACCGGAAGCGTGGCCCCGGGCCAGACCGAGACCGTGACGTACACCGTGACGATCAAGCCGGACGGCCAGCGCGGTGACTCCCTGCTGTTCAACGATGTGGTCGCGGCCAACACTCCGGTGGAGGATCGCCCCGATCCGCTGACTCCGCCCGATGAATGCCCCGCGTGCACGACGACCGGCGTCGTCGGCCTGGGCCTCGGCCAGTCGGCCACCCCGACTCTCGTCTCCAGGGTCGGCGACACGATCACCTTCCAGTACGCCGTGATCAACATGGGCACCGTCCCCATCGACGACATCTCCATCGTTGACAACTCCTTCAGTGGGGCAGGGACATTGTCCTCTGCTTCATGTCCGTCCACCAGTTTGGATGCTGGCGCGTTCATGATGTGCACAGCAACGTACACTGTTGTCGCAGGTGATATATCCGCTAGTCAGATCACTAATACAGTGACTGCTATCGGCAAGGTGGGCGTCTTCCAAGTGTCCTCCCGCCCCAGCACCTACCAGGTTGAGGTCAACCCGAACGCCACCCCGACCGGTCCCACCGAAACCCCGACCGGTCCCACCGAAACCCCGACGGGTCCGACGGAAACCACCACCTCTGCGCGAACCGGCACCCCCTCGGGAACGGTCACTCTCAACCCCACTCGTACCGGCACTGGTACCCCGGGTGAGAGCAGTACTCCCACCCGTACTGGGACTGGTACTCCCGGTGGTCCCACCACAACGGGTACCCCCGGTGGCCCCACGACCAGCCCGACTGCCCCCACCAGCGGCATCACGGCAACCGGCACTCCGGGTGGCACTGGAACGAGTACCCTGAACCCCACCCGTACCGGCACTGGTACCCCGGGTGGTAGCGGCACTCCCGTCCGTACCGGCACGGGCACTCCTGGTGGCCCCACCACCGGCATGACCCAAACCGGCACTCCGGGCGGCCCCACCACCGGCATGACCCAAACCGGCACTCCGGGTGGCACGGGTACGAGTACTCTCAACCCCACCCGTACCGGCACTGGTACTCCGGGTGGCACGAGCACTCCCACCCGTACTGGCACGGGCACTCCGGGTGGCCCCACCACCGGCATGACCCAAACCGGATCTCCTGGCGGCACCAGCACGAGCACTGTCAACCCCACCCGTTCTGGCACCGGCACTCCCGGCGCGTCGGGTGGCCCTGGTTCCTCGGGTAGCCCGGGTGCATCCGGCAACCCCGGCCAGAGCCCGACATCCCAGCCCGGCATCACCCCCGGTTCCGGCCAGTCCGGCCAGACTGCCTCAGCCGGTTACGTCCCCACAGGTGGCCAAGTGTCCAGCGACACCTCTGTCGCCTGGATTCTCCGTTTGGCCCTGTCCATGATGGTGGTCGTTGGCGGCCTCGGCATCCTGCGCCGCCACCGTACCACCCGTCATTCAAGGCGCCCCTAGTCGTCCTCCTCCCAAGGCGGGCGGACCAACTATCCCTGCCCCCGGTCCGCCCGCCGCCCTACTCGCAAGCTTGGAGCGGTGCCACGATTCGGTTGAACATGGCTATAAGCAATGAGAGGTCACTGTGATCCATTGTTAACCGATGTCAGCGTCGAAGTACGGATCGACGAGCGTCATGAAACGTGTATTCCGTAGCGTTTTCTGATCATGTCCGCAGCTTTAGCAGCGGAAACTTCACCCACGATGTATCGGTCGGCGATCCTACGCGACTCATCGGACACGACCAACCCTTCCAACCGCTCGTTGGCGACGGCTTGGATCACCCTGCGTTCGCGTCCTGCAACCGATTGTTCCATGGAACCTATTCTACCTTCGCCGAAACCTTTCAAAACGAAGACCGGCCTTGCCGAGAAAATTCGGTAGAGGGCCGGTACAAGTAATCGACGTATACGGCGCCGCAGGGCTTCTAACAAGGAATACCCCCGTGACGACTGGTGATGTCTCCCTGACGACCATCCCCGGTTGTCACGGGAATCGTCTGTTGCTTGAATCAGGAATGCATCCACCTGGTCGTGGGCCACCAGTAAAGGGCAAGCGGATTCCCATGCGTGGTATTGTGTACACAAGAGTACGCATTAGATAGGAGTGGCCATGACCGTGATGGCAGGCGTGAGAGAGTTCCGCGAAGACCTGGCAGCATACATCGATCAAACTGAACCTGTGGCGATCACCCGTCACGGTCAAACGGTTGGTCTGTTCATTCCCGTCAACAGGGATCGGCAGGCCGACCTCGACGCATACGCTGAAGCTGCTCGCAAAGCTAACGCTCTCCTTGTGGAACTGGGTATCACCGAAGATGACGCTGTCGCCGAATTCGCGAACGCCCGTAGGACCCAGGCACGGGAATCGTGATGCACCGAAGGATCATTGTCGATGCTAACATTCTTATTCGTGCAGTACTCGGTGTCCGTGCCCGTGAACTCATCGTCCGACACGGGGCAGACGTGTCCTTCTTCACTCCTGAGGTTGCCTTTCTCGATGCCGCCCGCTACTTGCCCGTAATTGCCATGAAACGCGGCGCCGATCCCGTACCGTTGATCTCCTCTCTTGACCGACTTCGGTCAGTAGTCGAAGTGGTACCTGATGATGTGACCGGCGTCTGGAAGAGCATCGCGCTGGAGCGTATTGGTGGCCGCGATCCCATGGATTGGCCATTCGTTGCCGCTGCGCTCGCCTTGGACTGTCCAATATGGACCGAGGACAACGACTTCTTTGGTTCGGGGGTACCAACTTGGACCAGTGATCGCGTCGACATTTACCTTCGCGGCGATTAGAAAAACTCCACTACCATGTCCTATACAACTCACACCGTCCATGTGCTCACTGTGGATCACCGTGCCGATGTCTATCGGCCACGGTCGTGAGTTCGTCGAAGTACGGTCGCAGCGTCCAGACTGGATGAGCCTAGGGACTTCTGAAGCGTGATGATCATTCCCCCAGCTCAAGTTCATTGTTCAGAACCGATACTTCCCGTTTGGCCTCATGATGGCACTGCTATTCACCTGCCTACTGGGACTCTCGGCCTGATACCGCGATGCGATGGGGCCAGGGCACCTATATGGGGACGGGTAGTAGCAACAGATCGGTGTATCAAGTTTAGCTTAATGTTGTTGACGTCACAGTTCACACTTGTCACAAAAGGTCTGCGTGCCAACCCGTCCGCTGCAAAACCAAGATGAGTTCCCCGTGGTTCACCCGGTAGATCAGCCGCCAACCAGGCTGGACGTGACATTCACGGAAACCTTGATAGTCAGCGACGAGTGCATGGTCTCGGTAGGCGGCTGGTAGGGGCTGTTCCCGTTGCAACTGGTCGATCAACGTGTGAATAGGTTCAGGTCGCGACTGCGTTTGCGCACCCGCTTCAAGTCTTGGCGAAAGCGTCAACGGGCGATTATCCCGCGCATGTCACACATTTATCGTACTTGCCCGTTGCCGGTGACGATGTACTTGGTGGAGGTCATTTCGGGTAGGGCCATCGGGCCGCGGGCGTGGAGTTTCTGGGTGGAGATTCCCACCTCGGCGCCGAAGCCAAATTCGCCGCCGTCGACGAAACGGCTGGAGGCGTTGACCAGGACGCAGGCGGCGTCGACTTCGGTGGTGAAGCGCTTCTGGTGGATGGCGTCGTTGGTGATGATCGTTTCCGAATGGCCGGAGGTGTGGCGGCGGATGAAGGTGATCGCCTCGTCGATGGCAGGGACGACACCGATGCGGATGTCCAGGCTCAGGAACTCGTCGTCCCAGCCATCTTCGGCAACCAGGTCGATCCGGGAGTCGAGGGCACAGGCGGCCGCATCTCCGTGGACGCGGACCCCGGCTTCGACCAGGGCGTCGACTGCCTTGGGAAGGAAGGAATCGGCGATGCTCTGATGGATCAGCAGCGTCTCCAAGGCGTTGCACACCGATGGCCGTTGTGTCTTGGCGTTCAGCATGACCGATACGGCCATGTCCTGGTCGGCGCTGATGTCCACGAACAGGTGACAATTGCCACTACCCGTCTCGATGACAGGCACCTGCGATCCGGTGACCACCGCGTTGATCAGGGAGGCACTGCCACGAGGGATGAGCACGTCGACCAGACCGCGCGCGTTCATCATGTCGGTGGTGACCTCGTGGCCGCCTTCGACCAGGTTGACCAGATTCGGGTTCATCCCTGACGACTCCAGACCGAACCTCAGGGCGGAGATGATGGCCCTGTTGGACTCAAGTGCGCTCGACGACCCACGCAACAAGGTGGCATTGCCCGATTTCAAGCAGATTCCAGCAGCGTCGGCGGTGACGTTGGGGCGAGCCTCGTAGATGATCCCGATGACACCGAGGGGCACACGTACTTGGTCGATGTGGACACCGTTCGCAAGCTGCCATCCGCGGACCACTTCTCCGACCGGATCGGCCAACCGGGCCAGATCCCGAAGCCCCTGGGACATGGCGGTCAAGCGTGCCGGATTGAGTGTCAGCCGGTCGATCAGAGCGGGTGTGACACCGGCGCTCTTGGCCCGTTCGACATCCTTCTCATTGGCCGGCAGGATCGCGGATCCGGCGCCGAGCAAAGAATCGGCCATTGCGTTCAGTGCGTTGTCTTTGGAGGCTCGGGTCGCGATGGCTAGGCCGATGGAAGCCTGGCGTGCGGCCAGGGCCTGGTGGGCGAAATCTGGAGAACTCATGGATTTAGATTACTCTTCCCAGTAGGGGGGACACGTCAGCTGCCATGACGAGATCGTCCCGATGGATAACAGGTTTGGCATGTTGTGGCCCCAGGGTTGCGGCCAATTCGGAGGTGGTACGGCCCAGCATTTCGGGCAGATCGGCCGCGTCGAATCCAACCACTCCGCGGGCGATGACCTGCCCGTCAGGGGCTACCACTTCGACCGAATCCCCGCTGTGGAAGGACCCCTCGACTTGGCTGATGCCAGCAGCCAGGAGTGAGGCCGCAGTCGTCGTCAGGGCTTTGGCGGCCCCGGCATCCACGTGCAGTTGCCCCTGTGCGGCACTGGCGTGGGCGGCCCATCCGTGACGCCGGGAATATCTCTTTGTTGACGCGGCGAAGACGGTCCCCACCCGGTCGCCGGCCAGCATGGGCCCGGCCTGGTCCCATCTCGCCAGGCCCACGGGAATACCGGCCGTGCACGCCAGCCGGGCAGCCTCGACCTTCGTGGCCATCCCGCCACTGCCGACACCGGACGTACCAGGCCGCAGCACGTCGGCGCGCAGGCTGGCGACGTCGTCGACGAAGTCGACCCGCTGCGCTTCAGGATGGTGGGGATGGACGGTGTACAGCCCGTCGACGTCGGTGAGCAGGACGAGGGCGTCCGCTCGTACTAATTCAGCCACGAGTGCTGCCAAATGGTCATTGTCGCCCAAGCGGATCTCTCTGGTCGCGACCGTATCGTTCTCGTTGACCACAGTGACCACGCCAAGCCGGGTGAGCGCGCCGAACGTGTGGAGGGCGTTGGTGTAGCTGTTCTTCTCAGCCAGGTCCTCGATCGTCAGGAGAACCTGGGCAGTACGGATCCCGTACGTCGCGAAGGCGTGGGTATAAGCCGCCATCAACAGCCCCTGGCCGACCGCGGCGGCTGCCTGCTGCTGGACGACGTCGACGGGGCGGTGGTTGAGCCCGAGCGGCTTCAGCCCGGCTGCGATGGCCCCCGACGTGACCACCACGATTTCGGATCCACTGATCTGCCGCTGAGCCAGGACATCCACCAGGGCGTCCAGGCGCTCGGTGGCCAGCCCACTCTTGGCCGAGGCCAGAGAGGATGAGCCGATCTTGACCACAACCCTGCGCGCCGTGGCGATGTGGCTCCGGATCGAAGCTTCGTCAGTCGTCATACCTGCCGCTCTGGTGATTCATCTTCTAGAAGCGCTACGCTGCCCAGCATGATGGTGGATAGTGCCGGACAGCGTAGCGAGCACAAGGGCTGACCAGGTTCCCCGTGGTCAACGCTTCAACAGTGTACGTCAGATGACACTCCAGTGCACCCGGTCTCACAAGGGTGAGCCCGAATCCACCGATCGCTTGCGTTGCGAGCGACACTGTGGGGGTGCGATGGGTCGGCGGGTGGCGTGAGGGCAGACTGGACGTCTGTTGAGCGACGCCCGACGAGCCAGCGTGCCTCCACAGGGCCGCGCAGCAGCAATGGATCGGTGGATTCGGGCTGATCCATGAACGTTTGCTCACGGAGAGCCTCGGTTGAGATCGCATGGATTCGGTGTGGTGTCAAGCAGTGATCAGGTTGTGGATTCTGGCAGAATAGTGGGGTGAGCACACCGCCGGATCTTTCCTCCCCTCCCCAGGGGTGGTACCCCGATCCTGCCCGCCCCGAGCGGGAGCGCTATTGGGATGGCATCAAGTGGACCCAGGTGGTCCGCAACGTCGGGTCGATCGACCTGAGACGCCCTGGCCTGCCACAGCCCAAATCCCAGGTCCGCGACCCTGCCCTGGACCTGCCCCTGGCTGGATGGTGGCGCAAAGTCGGCTCGGGGATCGCCGACACCGTCATCGCGTGGGTCGTCACCGTACTGGTGTTGGTGATCGGGTATCCCGGATTCCTGCGTCGGTGGTGGGATTTGTACATGGCGTACAGCGCGGATTTTCAGGCGAGCATGGTGGCAGGCGGCGCATGGGCGATGCCGGGAACGGCTCTCCAGAACGCCACCTCGTCATTGACGCTTGTCGCCGGGGGTGTGACAGCGGTGTACTGCGTGATTTTCTTGGGTACGTGGGGAGCCACTCTCGGCCAGCGGATCTGTGGGATCAAAGCCATCAAGGCGCCACTGCCATTGTCGCTGATCGCCGCCGGGGCGCCTGCCGAGTTCAAGGTGGAGAAACCCGGGTGGTTGAGATCGATGTCGAAGGGGTTCTGCTGGGCATTGTTGAGCGCCGGCGGTGGGTTGTTCGTCATCATCGCCGTGCTCAACGCGGTCATGCCCTTGTGGCACCGCCGCAAACAATCCGTGACCGATGTGTTCGCCAACACTGTGATGGTGCGCAGCCGGGGTGTACCCCCACAGAACGGGTAGTCACACCCGGACCCACCACCATGAACACACGCTTAACCAATATTTATTGACTGAATTGGGGTCTTTCATGCCAACGTCCGATCGGCGCATCGCTCGTCTCGCTCATTCGTACGGGATCGCGACCGAATTCTGGGACTGGAAGGGGCATTTCCGCGAACCCTCAGAAGAGACGCTGATCGCCTGTCTGAAGGCACTGGGAGTGGATGTCAGCACCGAGGGTTGGGTTGACAATGCCTTCGTCGAAGCCGATGAGCGTATCTGGAAACAACAATTGCCTGACTGCGTAGTCGTGGAGGAGAACCACGTCGGCACCGTGCATGTCCACGTGAGGGCCGGGCGCCCCGCCCATGTCTGGGTCCGGATGGAAGATGGGGCCACCCTCAGCCTCGATCAGATCGACAACCAGGAACCCGATCGGCTGATCGGTGACCACTGGGTGGGCCGGGCCACCTTCCAACTGCCGGTGTGGGCCAAGCCGGGATATCACCAGCTCTTCCTGGAGAGCGACGACCAGTCCTGTCAGACATCCTTCATCGTGACACCATCGCACGTGGACATCCCCGGAACCGGTGCCGGATCAGTGTGGGGATTGATGGCCCAGTTGTATTCGGTGTACGGCGAGAACTCTTGGGGGCTGGGCGATTTCTCCGACCTGGCGGACCTGGCCGTGTGGGCGAAGACCGGTCACGGCGCTGACTTCGTCTTGATCAATCCCACCCATGCCAGCCAGGTCATCGCCCCGATGGAGCCTTCCCCGTACTTCCCGGCGACAAGGCGTTTCACCAACCCGATCTACATCCGCCCCGAGGTGATCGAGGAGTACGCCGCCGCCTCCGACGAGGTGCGTTCCCGGGTGGAGCAGTCGCGGCATCAGGCGTACACGATGGCTCAAGCGAGTACCGACATCCCGCGCGACGCGGTCTGGCGGGCGAAGAAAGACTGCTTGAATGCGATCTTCCAGGTGGGCCTTCGTCCCAGCCGCCAGATGGAGTTCCAGGCCTTCATCGACCGCCAGGGGGTGTCCCTGTCGCGCTACGCCGTGTGGTGTGCGCTGACGGAGACCTACGGGCAGCGCTGGCGGGACTGGCCCAAGCCCTATCAGACGCCGGACTCGCCCGCAGTCGAAGAATTCGCCACACGTCACAGCACGGCTATCACCTTCTACATGTGGTTGCAGTGGATCGCCTCGCTGCAAGCCCGGCAAGCCCAGGCCACAGCCACCAATGTCGGGATGAGCATCGGTGTCATGTCTGACCTCGCGGTGGGAGTCGACCCCGACGGGGAGGAGACGTGGGCCATGCCAGGGCTGTTCGCCTCTGGTGTCTGTGTGGGAGCCCCGCCAGATGAATACAATCAGGCAGGCCAGGACTGGAGGCAACCACCTTGGCGTCCTGATCGTCTGAGGCAATCCGGGTACGCACCTCTGCGGGCCATGTTTTCCTCGATGCTGTCCAACTCCGGCGCTCTGCGCATCGACCACATATTGGGGTTGTTCCGCGTGTGGTGGATTCCCGACGGGATGACGCCCGACCAGGGGGCATATGTTCGGTACGACCACGAGGCGACAGTCGGGATCTTGGCCCTGGAGGCGTACCGGGCCAGAAAACCTGTGATCGGGGAGGATTTGGGGACGGCCGAGCCCTGGGCGCGCGACTACCTGGCCCGGCGCGGCATCGCGGGCACTTCTGTCGTGTGGTTCGAGAACGACGAGGACGGCCACCCACTCGAACCGCGGCAGTGGAGGCAATTGTGCTTGGCGTCTGTGACGACCCACGATCTGCCCCCGACTCTTGGCTACCTCGCCCACGACCATGTCAGTTTGAGGTACCGACTGGGGCTGCTGACCGAACCCCTCGAAGACGAGGTGGCACGCGATGCCAGTGAGCAGGAGGCGATGCTGGACACACTGTCCCGGCTGTCGCTCATGCCCCCTGGCGAGACCGATCACCATCAAATCTTGCTGGCGCTGTATCGCTTCCTGCAGCGGACCCCGGCCAAACTGAAAGGCGTGGCCCTGACCGACGTGGTGGGGGACAGGCGCATCCAGAACCAGCCCGGCACTGTCGACGAGTACCCCAATTGGCGCGTACCCCTGCGGGACGAGACCGGTCGCAAGCTGACCCTGGAGCAGATATACGCCTTGACTAGTGTCGCGGATGTGACACAAATCATGAATGGTAGGCTTGAGCGGATGTGAGGCCGGGACGTCATCGGGCGCCTGACCAGGACAGGTGAGGACAGTGCCCATGGATGACAACAACTCGGGAGCCTTCGGCGACCAGACACCAGACGCAGTGGTGGATGATCCCGCGGAGAATCGGCTGCAGCCGGTGAAGCGGACCAGGCGGCCGTCGATCGCATCTATCATCATCTCCCTCGTGCTGGTCGCCTGTGCGGTGACCGGTGTGGTCATTCTGGGCACGACCCACGTCGTTCCGGCACGGATGATGATCCCGGCTGTGATCACCGACTTCGTCCTGGTGGCTGTCGCGGTCGTCCTGTTGCTCATCTCGCGCCCTCGACGCCATCCGGTCCGTTTCTGGTTGTCGACCATTCTGGCGCTCGTCTTGGCGATCGCCAATGTGGGTGTGGCCAAAGTCGGGTCTGACTACCTCAAGGTCACCTCGGAAATCCAGCCTCCGGCGTCGGACACTGTGTTGTATGACGTGGTCGTCCTGACCAGTGGGCCGACTGACGTGTCGCAATTAGCGGGTACGACCATGGGTGAAGTCGCGAACGATCCGCTCTCCGACGCTGTGCACTCCCATCTGACGTCCTTGGTCAATGTCAGTTTCCAGTCCAGTGCCACCTGGACGGCCCTGGTCGCGGCTCTGACGGGATCCGATGTGACAAGCATCGTCATCGAAGATCCGTTCATGCAGATTCTCTCCGATGCTGACCCTGACACCTACGGGACGCTGAGGATTCTGACCAGTTTCGAGATCGACAGTTCGTTGGCCAACACCCCGCCTTCGCCGTCACCCAGCCCGACGACGACGATGACCAATCCCGACGGCGCGTACATCATCTATGTCAGCGGGATCGACACCTACGGCAGCATCAGTACGAGGTCGCGTAGCGATGTCAATATCTTGGTGGTCGTCAATCCGAAGACTGGCAAGGTTCTCCTCGTCAACACTCCGCGTGACTTCTACGTCCAGTTGCGCGGCACCACCGGGTTGAAGGACAAGCTGACCCACTCCGGCGTTTATGGGATCAATGTGTCGGTGGGGACCATGGAGGACCTCTACGGTATCAACATCGACTACTATCTGCGCATCAACTTCTCGTCGCTGGTCACCATCATCGACGCCCTCGGCGGTGTCGACGTGAACTCCGCGTACAACTTCTCCTATGGCGGGTACACCTTCACCCAGGGGATGAACCATCTCAACGGCGCGGCGGCGCTGGCCTTCTCGCGCGATCGCCACGACTTCGCCCTGGGCGACCGGATTCGCGGTGAGAACCAGGAGCGAGTGATCGAGGGGGTCATCAACAAACTCTCCAACCCGAGCGTCCTGGTGGGGTACACCCGCATCCTGTCGTCGATCCAGAATTCCATCCAGACCTCAATGCCCCAAGATGTGATCTCCGAGCAGGTACGCCAGCAACTGTCGACCGGTCAGAGCTGGAGCACGACCTCGATCTCGGTCACCGGTGGTGACGGGTCGGAATACACGTACAGCTATCCCACGCAGAAGCTCTACGTCATGATTCCCGACCAGTCGACAGTGGATGCGGCCAAACAACAGATCCAGGCGACCCTGACTGGACAGTGACCCCGATTTTTTGGTTAAATTCGTTGTGGGGAAGGGCCTCAAGGACCGGTTGAGCACCAAGTTAGGCTCCATGTGTTGGTGGTAACATGGGCGTCCATAGCATCAAGCTCTCCGGAGGCAGGGGCTGAGGCGTTTTGGAGTTGTACTTTGGACAGGGAAAAGTCAGCAATCGGACGACACAATACCGGTTCTTTTTGGCGGATAGCACGCTCGGGGTGGGCACAATGGTTCATGGACGCCTGCTCGTGGGCCGTGTGTCTGTTCATTGCTGCTGTGTTGCGGTACGACTTCAAACTAGTCAGGATCGATGTCCCACCGCTGGTCATCCTGGTTCTGGGTCTGGGAGTCGTCCAATTCATCGCCGGCATGGCAGCATGGCTGTACCAGGGGCGCTACGCCGTGGGGTCCTTGGAAGAGATTCGCGCCCTGGGTTGGATGCTCGTCGTCGAGACGGTCATCATCGGATTACTCGATGTTTTCGTCGGCATCAACGTGGGACTTCCCCGCAGCCTGGTCTTCTCCGCGGCTCCGTTCACCTTGTGCCTGATGCTGTGCACCCGGCTCTTGCGCCGGTTGGTCAATGAACGTCCCCAGACCTCTGTGCATCCCCGCGGGCGTCGTACGCTCATCTTCGGGGCGGGAAGCTTGGGCCAGATCACGCTCCACAGAATGCAACTGGACTCCCGGGCGCCCTACCAGGCCGTGGGTTTTCTCGATGACGACACCGAGAAGGGGAACCTGTCGATCCGTGGCGTGAGGGTCCTCGGCAGGTTGGAAGACCTGCCCGCCGTCGCCGAGCAGATCCAGGCTTCGGTCCTGGTGGTCGCCATCGCCGACGCCAATCCCACGCAGATGGCACGGGTGATGTCGCTTGCTTCACCACTCGACATCGACGTCAAGGTTGTCCCCACCTTGGACAAGAGTTTCGGGGATCGTGTACGGGTCGGGGCGATCCGCGACGTCGCCATCGAAGACCTGATCGAGCGCCCTCCCGTCAACCTGGATATCCCCAGGATCGCCAGTTATCTATCGGGCAAACGCGTCCTGGTCACCGGTGCCGGCGGCTCTATCGGCAAGGAACTCTGCGTCCAGATCAAGAAGTACGGCCCGGCGTCGCTCGTCCTGCTCGACCACGATGAGACCCATCTCCAGGACACGGAATTCGCCTTGTGGGGCACGGGACTGTTGACCAGACCAGAGATCGTCTTGGCCGATATCCGCGACTACGATGGTTTGCAAAGGGTCTTTAATGAGTGGTCTCCCGAGGTCGTGTTCCATGCCGCCGCCCTCAAGCATGTGCCCATGCTCCAGCGCTATCCCCAAGCGGCTTGGAACACGAATGTGCTCGGCACGCTGAACGTCCTCCAGTGCGCCCGCTCGGTGGGCACGCAGGTCTTCGTCAACATTTCGACCGACAAGGCCGCCAACCCCTCCACCATCCTCGGCCACTCCAAGCGCATGGCTGAACGCCTCACCTCTTGGATGGGTGAGCAGACGGGTTATGACTATTGTTCAGTACGCTTTGGCAACGTCTTGGGCTCCCGCGGATCGATGGTTCCACTCTTCCAGCGAATGATCGAATCCGATATACCCCTCACCGTCACCCACGAAGAGGCCACCCGCTATTTCATGACGATCCCCGAAGCCTGTCAATTGGTCGTCCAAGCCGGTGCGATTGGATCCGCCGGTGACGTTATGATTTTGGACATGGGAGACTCCGTACGCGTGATGGACATTGTCAACCGCCTCATCGAAATCTCCGGTAAAGACTGCAAGGTCCAGATCACCGGCTTGAGAGAAGGCGAGAAAATCCACGAAGTGCTGGTGTCGACCGAGGAAGAGGATGGTGTCTCTCATCCTGAGAATCGAATCGTACGAGCCGTGGTTCCTCCCTTGCCCCCACATGATCTTGACTACGAAGAGTGGCTGTTGTTGGCACGTGGCGGAGATATTGTGCCTACCGATCATGTGGACTCTATCGACGAAGAGATCCGGTCTATGAGTATCCCACCAGCACAGATGAAAGCCTCCACTCGTGTCTGAGCCCATCTACCTGTCGGCGCCCGATGTGGGGCCTCTAGAAGAGCAAAGAATCATTGAAGCACTACATTCAGGGTGGATTGCCCCGCTTGGACCTGATGTCGACGCGTTCGAGAAGGAAATGGCATGTCGTATTGGTGTCGCTCATGGCGTTGCATTATCGTCTGGCACGGCAGCCTTGCATCTTGCCCTTGTCCACTTAGGCGTCGGGCGATCTGACGTCGTTGTCACGAGTACAATGACATTTGCTGCCACTGCGAACGCCATCGCATATACCGGAGCGGAACCGTTCTTTGTTGATGTCTTACCCGAGACTGGGAACATGGATCCCCAAGCCCTTGAGCGTGCGTTAAGCAGTCTTGCATCTCAGGATAAGAAGGTGGCAGCTGTCATTCCGGTCGATTTGTTGGGAAAAGCAGCAGACTACACGGCTCTAGAGCCAATCATCTCCGCTTATGGAATTCCAATGCTGTGTGACACAGCAGAAGCCGTAGGTGCTTATCATGCGAGCCGACCGGCAGGCAGTTTCGGACAAGCGTCTGTGCTGTCTTTCAATGGCAACAAGATCATGACAACATCTGGTGGCGGCATGCTCCTCACAGATGATGAGCATTTCGCCTCAAAGGTGAGATACCTTGCCACTCAGGCCCGTCAACCTGTTCCGTGGTACGAACACACTGATGTCGGTTACAACTACCGGATGTCAAACCTCTTGGCCGCATTGGGCCGAGCCCAGTTGGCACGCCTCGACTCGATGATCGAGCGTCGCCGTCAGTTCAGAGATAGATATAAAGCACACTTTGCCGATGTTCCTGGGGTGCGGGTGTTCGGCGCAAAGGACGACGAGGCTGACAATTCATGGTTGACCTCTATTCTGGTTGACTCATCAGTTGCAGGTTGGACGAGCGAAGATCTTCGCCTCTGGCTGGTGGACAGTGGAATAGAAGCAAGACCTTTGTGGAAACCCATGCACTTGCAACCAGTCTTTGTTACTGCTCAGGGGGAGATCACTGGAGTTGCCCAACACCTTTTCGAGACCGGATTGACCCTGCCCAGTGGCTCGGTGATCACCGATGCGGAAAGGGATCGAGTATTCACTGCGTTGGAAAGGTTCCGCCTAAGCCACGTGGCACGTGGCTGAACGTGTCGAAGGGTGCCTTGTATTATGGACCCATGCACAGGGGGTTGTACCTTCGGTTTCTCAAGCGTCCACTTGATGTTGTACTCGTCGTGGTGGGGGGTCTGGTTTTTTGGTGGGTCTTCGTCGTCGTGGCGTTATTGGTCAGGTTGAATCTTGGCAAACCTGTGGTGTTCAAACAACCTCGTCCCGGCAAAGACGCAGCAATCTTCACTCTCTACAAGTTTCGAACAATGACGGATGCTCGAGCTGAAAGCGGAGAACTCCTTCCCGACTCGGAACGGCTCACTTCGTTCGGTCGATTTCTACGCTCGTCTAGCTTGGATGAATTGCCGGAATTCCTGAATATACTTCGAGGGGAGATGAGTTTGGTCGGGCCCCGTCCCCTAGCAGTCAAGTATCTTCCGTTCTATTCTCAACAGGAACGACGGAGGCACTTAGTGCAACCCGGATTGACCGGTTTGGCTCAGGTCAATGGTCGAAATGTGGCGCATTGGGAAACCCGGTTCGCATTGGACGTGCAGTATGTGGAAAGAATCACCTTTGTTCAGGACATGGCTATTCTGGCTAAGACTGTGGTGAAGACCCTCCACCGTACTGATATCGGGGAAAGAGGCACGGGTTCTGTGATCGATTTCGATGTATACAGAACCATGGATGGAACATCGGACAAGTAGGTGAAATATGAACATTGCCGGTCAACGTATCTTTCTACGGGCTATCGAGCCTGACGACAATGCGATGTTATTGGAAATGGTGAATGATCCCGATACTGAGTACATGCTGGGTGGATGGTCGTTTCCGGTGTCGACGACACAACAAGACCACTGGACTCAGGAGTTAGAAAACGCTAGCACCATTCTTCGTTGTGCCATTGACGACCACTGCAAAGCTGTGGGCGTGGTGATGCTCAATCCTATCGACCTTAAAAACGGGACCGCAGAGGTCCACATTCGACTTGCGTCAGACGCCCGGGGCAAGGGGTATGGGGCCGATGCCGTTGACGCGATTGTGTGTTACGCCTTTGACGAATTACGGCTTCAGTGTGTCTATTCCCATGTCAGCGAGCACAACATAGCGTCGAAGCGATTGTTCCTATCCTGCGGCTTCAAAGAAGAGGGGCTGTTGATCAATCGTTTGTACAAACGTGGCCGACTCATCAGCGTGTATTCACTATCCAAACAGCGATCGGCGATTGACTGATGTGCCGAGAGGTGGGAGGCGAGTTTTCCTCGGTTCCACTCGTCCGAACTCCTGCACCTGTGTTTCAAAACTGGGCGGGAGAACCTCGCTACTACTTGTCGGGGCGCACAGCACTGCACGCAATTCTGCTCGATGTCCTCACTGAACGAAAATGTGAAACTGCCTGCCTGCCAGCGTACTGTTGTGATTCAATGATCGAGCCTTTTGTTCGTTGTGGAATCAAGGTGGTTTTCTACGACATCGTGGCTGATGACGGGAAGATTCTTGGCAGGTTAGACAGTCTCCAGATGTGCGACATTCTTTACGTCACTGATTACTTTGGGTTTGCGACTCAAGGATTGGATGGTGCTGTCAGCCAGTACCGGGACAGAGGGAGCGTCATCATCTATGACAAGACACATTCGCTACTATCGTCACCTTCTGTACCGTATGATTACGCTTTTTCTAGCATTAGAAAGTGGATCGGGGTGGCTGGTTGCGCTGTCCTGTTCAAAGCGGCTGGGCCGTACAGGCTCAACCCCCCTTCGAAGACGAACGAGGATTACGTGGCGTTACGCAGAGAGGCCATGAAACGCAAAGAGGCATTCGTTGAGGAGGGAAGGGGAGACAAGAGGGAATTTCTTGAATTATTGACACAGGCTGAAGCACTATTAGCAAGAGATTATGTCGGGTATTCGGCTGACCCAGAGTCTATCAGCCAGACATTGAACGCGGACTATACGTCAGTGGCTGCTCACCGTCGTCGAAACGCGGCATATCTCTATGCCCGCCTGCCCCATGCTCCATTTTTGTTTGCCAAATATCAAGACCACAACTTCACACCACTATTTGTTCCACTACTGATTCCACTCAGGCGAAGAGAGCTACACAGTAGACTGATTTCTGAAGATGTCTACACTCCGATTCACTGGCCTCGGTCCGAGTATCTCTCTCCTCAAGAGCGATATGCAGAGTCTTTCTACGAACAGGAGATCTCATTAATCTGCGATCAGCGTTATAACGAGGAAGACATGGAACGGCAATGCGGGGTGATCGAGGAATTCTTGGAACTCTGAACTCAATCGTGATTAAGGGCGTAGATCAGGTTGGCCAAGCGATCACCATCGTAGGGGATGGTGGTGGTGATCACACGGGTGGCGTAATCAGAGCGTAGGTCGTCGTTGCCCAGGAACAGCCATCCGTAAGATGGTCGATATTGAAGGGAAGGCGTTTGGTTTGGGAGGCTGCCACCAAGGAACCGGTTGAAGGACACACCATCCTTGATTCCCGTTAGTGTCTTGTCGAGGGCAGAATAGTCTTGGCCTGTGAAGACAATGGTCTGATTTTTCTGTAACTCAACCATGAACATTACGTTCCACGCAGAATGCGAGACATCCTCGAACAAGGTGTCCTGGGTTGGTTTTCGCTCTGGTGTGTTCACGGACACTCCAGAACTGATGGTCCAACCGTCGTAGAAGCGCTGGGGCCAATAGTGCCAGAGGAGTCGACCGTCATCCGATTGAACCATTTCGGACTTGAACAGTTTGGCTAAGTCCAGTGCCCGGTCCAGATATTTCTGGTCTCCAGTGGCTGTGTGTAACTCCAAGAGAGCCAGTCCGAATGCGTTCTGTTGGTTGAAAGGCAGTGTCACGCCGTCCCAGATGTAGGCGATTCCCGGGGTGAAGCGGTAACCCTGCCCCTGAATCCAATCACTCTCGTTACGGTCCCAAATCGTCTTGGCAATCTCCAATAGTCGGCGCCCTGACTGATCGTCAAGAAGACCGGCATTATAAGCTTTGAGGAGGGGATACAATACACATGCATCATTGACCAACAACGACAATTCGGTATGTTGGTCCAGGGAGTATTTCGTGGTGGGCCACCCGTAGTCCTTAGCATTTGAAATCATCTTCGCTGCAGCATGTGTGATCAAGGCTTTAAGAGTGGCCTGAGACAGTCCTGGGATTCCCCCATGTTGCCAGGCATCGAGCATTCCCAATAGTCGATACGAAGCATAATACGACAGCCGACCTGCGGCGTTGTTAGCAGACGAATAGCTCAACAGTGGGTCGTCAGAGTCAATATCGCGTTGAATCAGCTGTTTGAGGGAGTCGTCACTCGACAAACCTTTTAGTGTGATCAATTGTTCGTCAATCCCGTAAACCGCATTGTCCTGCAGCCTCACTAAGGCCTTGGAATCGGTGTGGTAATCATATATTGCCATGTGATTGGTGGCGCTATCCAGACCTTCGAGCACAACACGATTATCGGATCGCACTGTGATCCGATCAATCAGCAGTGGGCACGAAACAGTGTCGTACTGTCGGCTTGATCGATTAATGACCATCAGTTGCCACTTGTCTGCGCTGGCTAATTGTTGTCCCACGTACAGTGTGTCTTGGTCGTAGGCAAGACCTTTGTAAAGGCCCTGAGGTAGGTCGAGTGCCTCACCGTCGATGACCACAGTTGATGAAGAGTCACTGTTCATTTGAGCCCACGCAACTGATCCCGTGTCATCGATAACTGGATCGAATTCGACAGTGTCCGTCTTTGTCAACTGCTCAGGAGCACAGTTACCGGAGGCAGCCATTCGAAAAAGATCGACTCTCCCAGTGATCGCAGATACGGTCGAGTATGCGACCCATCTGGAGTCGGAAGATGTCGATAGTGTGAGGACATTGGCAACGGGACATGTGCCGAAAACGAGGAGGGCGTCTTTGTTCGCATCGTAGGGATACCCGAAAAAATATGCTCCACTGGATTGTCCGGTGGATGGGCTAACAATAGGTGCACTTGTGCAACTCATGAGTACTATAACAACTAACATTGTCAACACTGCAAGTCCAATGTGCCCTGGAGCCACAGTTCGTCGAGTAAATCGCTTCATCGGATTGATCTGTGGGTTGGCTGTCACCAGTGGGTTCCATTCTCGCTTGATCGGGATGAGGACACGAGGAGGGGGAACCGTCATGAATGGATCTTAGCCACTCATCGAATAATTAGGCGCGTTTTTCTCGGACGATGGACCGAGATTATCGTGTCACCGAGGCGTCAACTTGCGCCTGAACTGCTTGGCATAGGGAGCAAACAGGGTGTATGGGGCGCTCATCCGAAGTCTGAGAGTGAGGGTTTTCTGTCCTGGGTTGAATGGCAATGATGCCAGTTCAGGGGCCAACTTCGTCAGGATTCGCCGATGCACGATGTTGTCCCGTCTCAATCGGGCTGGGATCTGCATCAAATCTTCTATCACGTCAATGCAATTGAAGATACTCAAAGTGGCGACTCCCGTTGCGGCATAGATTGCGCTCGTCTGGGCTCCCCATCGACCACATGAACTTTCTACACCAAACAGATCAAAGATTTCGTTGTGACAACCATTGTCCCGAATATCCTGCACCCATGCAGAGACAATGTCCGTTAGAATCCGGGAGCCTCCGTTGTACCGCTCGACGAAGAGCCGGGTCGTGGCTAACTGAGGGGGCAAGGTGTAGCCGATGACCGCTTTGGCGACGTACTGCAGGATGTTTCCATCGATCAGCGTCTTGCCTCGCAGAGTAGAGTTGAGAGTGTAGGCGAGATTAATCGTGGACTGACTGTGATACTGACCGACGATCTCCCTCACGCTGTTGACGTACTGGGTCGGTGCGGTGAGGTCGTCAATCGAGATGTGGCTCAATCCAGTCAATTCGCAGAGTTTTGGGGGGATATAGTAGTCGCCCGTCTGATCCGTGAAGCCTGGGTGGCGAAAGGTGTAGCAGGCCAGATTGGGAACATAGAGTTTCAGAATGGCGAGGTTTGCCCGACTATCGGTGCCGCTAGATAGGGGACACACAATGTCAGCGTGTTTTGCATACTCTCTCGTGATCCTCTCCACCCGCTCAATACACCGATCAATAAGGTTGCCAATCTCAAGTGGTTGTCTCCTGCCATGCCTCAAGGATGTGTCGCGGGTAGGAAAGAAGCGGGTGACAGCGCAGGCTGTGGCATTGAGATAGTGATTGGGCAAGAGTGCTCGAATGTTGTCGCAGACAGTGACATCATTGGGAAGAGGCCGTGCGTAGCCGATGCGTTCGCGCAGGGCCACCACATCGTTCGACACGTCGTAGCCCCGGTGTTTGCGGATCAGTTCGTCGCTGGATGATAGACAGACTGGGGATTTCACATCATAGAACACCGAAAGAGACCCTGTCGCGTCGCCGAGGACATGAGTCGTCTCGCCGTCACAATAGATGATGGCGAACCTCCCAGCCAACCGCTTGGTAGCCCGAACGATTCCGTGAACTCCACCCGCATTTTTGCTCACAAGGTACTGAGGAATCTCCTCGCGCGAAATCTCTGCATGAGAATCTACGCACAAGCCGATGACACACACCGATTCGTGATCTGTGGAAGCGGAAAGTACGACAGTGCCCTCAGTGTGGCTGACTATCAAGCCAGAATGCACCAGTTCACACTTGAGTCTCAGGCCAGGATAGGGATCTGTCGCCACGAAATACGTGAAGACCGCATCATCAAGGGAACAATGGGGTTCCATCGCTGGCCTCCTGTGCACGTCTGCTAATTCTGATCGATGCTCTCAGGGGACACGATATCGTGCAGTGTGCACCCCACAGATTCATCGACAATCGAGCACTCTATCACGACAGGGCGTGGGCTCGGAGACTGTCGTCAGTGGCACACGGTAGTCATCAACCGTTATGATGACGACCATGCATCGTCGTCAGTGGCAGTATTCGGGGATGCAATCTCGTCAAGTGTCGCGACGATCCGTGGTAAACGCGACACATCAGATAGTCGTCCTGCAAGGATGGTGGTGAATTGGCGCATTTCGGTGCAGGTCGAGTCGTGAAAGGTGTGGCGGCGATCGCGAGTGGAGCAGTTCTTAGCCAGGTGATTATTGCGATCTCCACTATTTTCCTGGCTCGCTTGTATCCGCCAAGTGCCTACGGAAACTACACTGTCATTGTGTCCTTGGTTGCTGCGGTTGCGCCTTCAGTCACACTCAAATTTGACGCTGGAATCATCATCCCGCGAGAGCAGGACACTGCCCGTCGATTATTCCGTCTGTCCCTCACCAGCGCACTAATCGGAGCGCTCTTGGCGAGTGCGGTCGTGGCCTTTCTGTGGTGGACTCGCACCGTTCCGACTCTTACATCAATACCCTTGGCTCCCCTGTGGGTGGGCCTTATGATTCTGTTATCGGCAGCCTTTCTCACCCTGACACAGGGAGCTTTGAGGGAGAGTAGTTATGGAGTGGTCGCACGACGAACGCCGATTCAGTCTTTAGGCACAACATTATCCCAGTTAATACTATCGGTGGTTACTCGATCAGGTGTCGGGCTCCTGCTTGGAAATGTCATCGGAAGTTCGATGGGTTTTGTCCCGCTCGTCAAGGCTACCAAGGACCTTCGAGTACGTCCTCAAACGAGTACATACCGAGCCGTGGCGAGGGAGTTCCGGCGTCTGCCTGCGATCATGGCCCCGTCGGGGATTATCGGTGACCTGAGTAATCAATTGCCAACACTGATTGTAGGCACATGGTTTGGCTCGGTGGCGGTCGGTCAAATGGGAATGGCACAACGCATTGTCTCTATTCCGATTATAACTATTGGTGGCGCCATCGGTCAGGTCTTTGCCGCGGAGTTCGCGAGCAGGTTTCGGCAGGGTTCCGCTGGTCTGAATAGGTACTACCTGAGAGCATCCGCCATACTCGCTGGAGTGGCTGGCCTCATTCTCATCGTCTTTATTTCGCTCTCCCGTCAACTCTTCCCGTTGATCCTGGGGCCCAACTGGATCGTCGCCGGACAGCTAGCCCAAGTTCTCTGCGTTGGTTCGGCAGCTGCGATCATCGGTTCCACCGTTAGCCCGGTTTTCACGATCCTGCAATCCAGATCGTGGATAGTGGTCTCTGTCATTCGGATGGTTCTCACTTTGGGATCAGCATTCATTGCCCACGGTATCGGTCTGAGTTTAGTGGCTACCTGTGGGGCGTTCGTCGTGGCTCAAGCCGTTCATTACTCTATTGTGTGGGTTGTCGGTTGGAGACTGACGAGTCGCCCAGTCCCGTAAACGCCCCCTGATGAGACATCGGAATGCTGAGCCAATGCTTTGATGACATCTTGGGCTGCATGACCGTCTCCGTAGGGAGTGGCGTCAGTGGGAGGTGGAATTGGTCTCATCACTGCTTTCGGAATGGTTCCGGGGTCGTGCGCGAGCACGTTCCAGCCGCAATCCACAGTCTCGGACCACTCAGTCTCGGTCCGAACAGTGGTGCAGGGCACACGCAACAAGAATGCTTCCTTCTGTAATCCGCCTGAGTCGGTCACCACTCCTGCGCTGGATAGGACAGCAGCCACGAGATCGGGGTATGCCAGCGCAGGGTGCTCATGGAGATTCCCGCGACCGATCTTCATGCCCCAAGCTGTCGCTTTTACGGCGAGTCGCGGGTGGACCAAGAGAACCGACGGCTTATCCAATGAACCCAGTGCATCCAAAATGGCCGATAACCTTGCCGGATCGTCGGTGTTATCTGCCCGATGAATTGTAGCAACGTAGTAGTTGTCTTTTGACAAACCGAGAGATTGCTTTGCCCGGCTGACGTGCCCGATGACCTTGTCACGGACGTCTAAAAGTACGTCGACCATCACATCACCAACGATTACCGTACTCGACTCCAGTCCCTCGGCCTTGAGGTTCTGGGCTGCGAGGCTGGTTGGAGCCAGCAAAAGGTCTGCGACGTGATCGACAACCACCCTATTGTGCTCTTCTGGCATGCGACGATTGAAGCTCCTGAGGCCGGCCTCCAAATGCGCCACTGGGAGATGCATCTTCACTGCGCTGAGCGCTGCGGCCAGCGTCGAATTCGTGTCACCATAAACCAGGACCCAATTAGGAGAATAGTCCTCCAAGACTGGATCAAGTGCAGCGAGCATCTGACCGGTTTGCACCCCGTGACTACCACTGCCAACATTGAGGTTGACATCGGGTGTAGGGATACCGAGATCACAAAAAAACGTATCGGATAACATTGGGTCATAGTGCTGACCTGTGTGGACGATGACATGTTCAACCCCGGCGTCACGAGCCGCCTTGGCGATAGGAGCGAGTTTCACAAACTGGGGTCTCGCTCCAACTACACTGACAATCCTCATCTGTTCCTCGTTTTCGTCGGATTCGTTTCTTGGCTTATGACCAGTCACCTACTTCGTGCCGTGATTGTAGCATCGCGAACGACAAGGTGCTCGACGGATCTGCTCGATTTTTTGGATGGTCACGATCAATTCCCCGGGCTTGAAGATTCAGATGCGAGGTTGGCTTTTCCAAGGGGATGGTGGGGGTGTTGATGCGGTTGATGTTTCCTCGCGATCATTTGATACACGTCAAGGAGACATGTCACCTCGTGCTCCCAATTGAACTGGGTGATAGCGAGATGGTGGGCCTTTGTGGCGTGTGTCTCTAGAAGTCGGGCATCCTGGTCGTACGCTGCTACTGCGCGTGCTATCTCCATTGATGACTCTTGATTGACGAAGGTTCCGCATTGGTTGAACAGGGTGCGCCAGAGTGGAAAATTGGACACGATGACTGGCAGTCCAGCTTCTAAGTATTCGAAAACCTTGGTGGGCAAGGCGTCCCGATGCGCGGCGGTGTCTTGAAAGACACACAGTCCTACCCGAGCGTCATCCAGCAAAGCGCGAGCCTCTTGCGGGGGTAGGAGTCCCAAGTACCTGACTCGTGGGTGAGAGATGGTGTTGGAAAGCTCTGTCCTCAAGTTTCCTGAGCCTGGGCCTGCAACCACCAATGTCCAGTCACTAGGCCACAGGGCATGGTGTGTCGCATCGATCATTTGGTGGATGCCTCTGGCATCTGAGAACCCACCAATGTAGATGACAGTCTTCGAGCGCTGGTGAATGGGCGTACTGGATTCGGCAAGTCTTGACAGGGGAGGGTAGTTATGCAGGATAGATACTCTCCTTGTGGGGTAGCGCACTGCGATTGTCTCTGTGGCGGCTATCACATGCGTAGCCAGACCACCAAGGAAGACGATGACTCGGCCTAAAACACTCAATATTGCACGTCTGTGCCAAGGCTGATGAAGCCAGGAAAGGAAGCTCACACGGTAATCCTCATGTGCGTCAAAGATGACCTTCATCCCAAGGATTCGCAGAACCGGGATGGCGAATACAAGCTCGGGATCGTGTAGGTGAACGATGTGAGCATGACGCTTAACACTTTCAAGCACGGCTCGCCCAGGGGCAATCAGCATTCTCCACCGCAGTCGATGACGGGGGACAATGACGAGTTTAACTGGACTAGGACCAGGGACAGCGTGATCAGCGGTGGCCGCGATCAGCGTCACATCGTATCCAGCACATGCCAGTGAAGTGCATTCCCTATAGTGAACACGGTTGTCAGTCCAAGGATGATTCGTAGCAACGTGCAACACTCTCATAGCATTGTTCCATTCCTGCTTTCAGAACTCGGATTCGTGGAATCCTTCGGTGACCCTCGACGATTCGACACGAACTCTTTGATCGAATTCCCAGGTCATGCGGACGAATCCGATGTCGACCGCCTCGTGAGGTCAGCGTATACCCCCAGGAGTTTCGCAGCTTCGCTGTCCCAGGTGCTTTCAGCCGACACGGCCAAGGCCTGAGCAGAATGATGCACAAGGAGATCCGGGTGGGCGTCGTAGGCTGCCACTGCTCGTGCCACTTCAGATGGAGATGACTGGTCAACCAATATCCCACAAGTCTCAAACAGCTGCTTCCACAGCGGAAAATCAGACGCTATGACTGGCAAGCCTGCCTCCAGGTACTCGAAGACCTTGGTGGGCAGGGCATCCCGGTGCGCAGAGGTGTCCTGAAAGAGGCACAATCCCACCTTGGCAGTGTCGAGTAGTGCCCGCGCGTCATCAGGTGGCAATCGGCCGAGGTATTCGACACGGGGGTTTGTTTGTGTGTCTTCCAAGCGAGTCCTGAGTTGATCGGATATCGGGCCTGCCAAGATAAGTTTCCATTCGAACGGCCATGATTCCTCCTTTGTGGCATCGATCATCTGGCTGAAGCCTCGCCCCTCGGTTATTCCTCCGAGATACACCACTCTGTTTTCCCGTTCTACTAGGGGAGTGACAGATTTTACCCGTGGCAGAGCCGGAGGATAGTTGTGAACAACAGTGACTTTGCCTTGCGGATATCGCTCCGCGATCTTCTCCGTTGCCGTGATGACGTGGGATGCCGATCGAGTCAACCCAACAATGAGGCGACCGACATACGAGGTGATCCGGCGTAGCCTGGGGTTTATATATGACTTGTCCAAGAGTTGGGAGGGAAGATCCTCGTGGGCATCATAGATGACGTGTTTCCCAGCTATGCGAAGGAGCGGTATTGCCCATGACAACTCTGGATCATGTAAGTGAACAATGTGGGGGTGAGATCGCAGCGCCATGCCAATCGCAGCCCACGAGCCAAAAACCATTCGCGTCAACCGTGAGTTCCTACCCTTGTACGCCCGGACTGACACAGCAGGACGGATACCAACCATGTCTGTTTCGACAGCCACGAGCGTCACCTCATATCCGGCTTGGGCTAATGACTGGCATTCACGAAAGTGGATTCTATTATCAGACCATGGATGAACAGAACTGACGTGGGCGATACGAACATGACGCCTGGTCACCTGTTGGGGTACCAGAGCGACTTTGGTTGTGTTGTTTCTTGACAATGAAGTCGTCTTGGAGTCACCCATAGTGGTTCTCCCTCCAATCGACGTGAAGACCGATCATTTCTTCCTCGAATGGACAGCATCAGGATGCAAGCTAACCCTCTCGTGGACAACCGAATGGTTGGGGTGAGATGCGATTCCACTGAGCCAGTTGTAGGAAGAATGATTCTCAGTATTTGGGGATGATATTCCCGGCGAAGGATTCAGTGCTGAACGCACTCCGAGTGGCATCATCGCCAGGGCAAACGGAATCGCAATAAGTCCATTGGTAATGAGAGATGTTTGTATGGCGGCATTGCTGAGGGTAATAGTTGGATAGAGGCATAGAGGGAGTAAATAGGACATCGGTAGGCCGACTGACGCCCGATCCAAGAACCGAAGGAACAGACCTATGACCGCTCCCACGATAAAGACGCCCAAGACGCCAAAGTCCGCGAATCCGGCAGCGAAAGAATTTGCGTTCATAGACACAGTTTGTCCGATTAAATAATCAGAGACCTGATAAGCGGGCGGAAGCGACGGTTGGAGGCCGAAGACGCGACGAATAATCCCACCCAAGTAGTTCAGTTCATGAGTAGAGAAATACTCAAAATATGCGCCTGACAGTGTTGATGGCGCCAGAACCAAGCGTCGCACAAAGTACGATGTCCATGCGTGCCCATGAGTGATACCGTCAATGATCAGGGCTATAACAGGGACGGCCAGTGCAGCGACGACAACATGGATCGGCCGGGCTTTCGCCCATCTCCCCCAGATGAGCAACACAATGATGATTGGTGCAGAGAACAAGGCCGTCTTCATTCCGGTAGCAGAAAACAGTATGAGTTGGCTGACAACGGCCACGACTAGCAACCAAATCCGCCTCATGTTGTGTCCGCCGATAACCATCATGATCGGATTGATGCAGTTTGATTGCAAACCCACCAACGGCATCACGAGGGGGGACTGGATCACAGCATCCTGGTAATCTCCGCGAACGTCGTAAATGTCTGACAGTTGGGGTAAGTTGAAACTGATCGGTGACACTCGGTTGAGGACGACATGCACAAACACAGTAACCAGACAGAAAATGGCTACTGGCACTGACAGCGTTGATTTTTTCCAGAACAAGGGCTTCGGATCAGACTTGCCTGCAAAGAGGATAGCAATTAGGAAGCCCAGCAAGAGCAATAGGGAGTATGCCATGGCAAGTGGAATCGGAGCGTACACGGTGGTTGGAATGAGACAAATCGCTGGGCCAATCAGGATCACATACAAGAACCACAGGGTGACCGAAGACATTCGATTCCAATGAATCGGAAGGAAGCGAATTGGAATCAGAGCAAGACCAAACATTATTAGTTGCGCAGCAGCAGGTATAACCCGAAGTCGCATGCCCATATCAGGAAATCCTGGTTGAATTATATAGACATAACTCTCGTAGAGGACGATTAAGCACATGAGCATAACGACCGCAATGACCGTCCTACTCCTGAATAGTGTGGGTGAAGGGCTTTGTGTGGTGTTGAGGTCATCTAAGTCCCTTGTCTGATGACCACGTATGCTTTGAGTTAGTGTTGACCGCATCTATCACCACCAGAAGTCCAGTATGCACATGACTGGCACACAGCCTTCGTCTGTGCGATCTCGGATACTTTGACTCTGAGAAGATTGGCCTTCACGCCAATTACCATACCGTACCGCCTAGTAGGAATCGATTCTACCTGTCAACTGAGGACATCTCGGATTCGCCAGATTATTGATGACTTCCTCACTGTTCGACAACCAAAGACTTGAGAATGCCAGCGAGTCTCGCAGCCAAATCATGGTATGTGAAATGTTTCAGTACATAGTCTCTGCCCTGTAGGCCCATCTGTATGCGCTTCTCATCACCGGCGGCCAGCATTTCAGTCATTGCCTGGCATAGTCCGGACTCATCCCCTGGCTCAACAGTCAGACCGGCCCCAGCCTCTTCGATTGGACTCAATCCGGAGGGTGCAGCGCAGATGATTGGTCTCGCAGCGAGCATATAGTCGAAGAACTTGTTAGGGCTGATTCCATATCGCAGGACGGGCATGTTGGCAAGACTCGCGACCAAGCAGTCCGCCTCTTGAGCTCTACCCATGACCTGAGACCGTGGAATCCTATCTTCGAATGTGATGGACTCAGAAGAACTCAAGGTCTTGGCAAAATCCATGAGCTTCTTCTTGCGCGGACCATCGCCGATTAGTCGCAAGCTTGCTTTGACGGTCGATGTCTGCTGGGATGCCTTGTCGAATGCACTCAGCAAGGTCTCAAGCCCGTTTCCGTAACCGTGGGAGCCCAGATACATGAATGTGAACGAACCCCGTTTCGGGGTTGTGTGGTCCTCCCTTTCCCAATTGGATGGTGCATCAATACCATTAGGTATGTAAGAACTCAACTTGTCTGGGAAATGCCTATCCGAGAGATAAAGCCCTATGTTCGGCAGCGGCGATACGACCCTGTCTGCCTTCTTGATCAAGGTGTCAGACAGCCGCGCTAGAAGTTTGGCGGGTAACCCTCGCGCACTAAGGGCTCCGAGGTCGACCAGACTCTCGGGCCAGATGTCACGGATTTCGTATACGAAAGGAATCCGATATCGTTTGGCCAGTCTGCTGGCGGCCCACGCGGCTAATGGGTGGACAGTGCTCCCAAGCACAACACTTGGCCTGGGCACGCCTCGTGTGGCTCCTGGTCTGAGCAGGCCAACAGTAAAAGCAATCATGTTAAAAAGGCGAAGCATCTGCTTCCCCCAATAAGCCGGTGTTCTGATCCAGACACATGGTACACCAAGCTCCATTGTCCTTTTTGTGCACGCGAGTGTTCCCATGCGCTGTTCTCCCAAAGGATGCGTGGTGCTTGCTACGAAGAGAACTGGGTACCAGCCGTACTCGGATAGATACTGGGCGAGACCCAAATGACGACCATGACTATGATCCTTTGATGGGATCGTCGAATAGTGGTTGATTATCCAGACGTGATGGTCTTCACTCATACTGGCCCCTCGGATCGCCATCTTCACGCTCAGGTAGGGACATCCCTCGACCGCATTCGCACATCACATTGAGACTTCGTACATGTTCCTGCCAAGAAAAACAACACTTCACCAAACAGTCATCTTACAGCATGACCACCGGGTGCCACCCTGCCCAATAGAACGCTTTCTGTCGTGGTGAAGGAATACTGACGAGCAACGTGCTCGCCATCACTCGTAGCCAGCTAATGTGTGCTCTTCTGAAGTAAGATGTTTTCGCAGTGCAATTCTCCCATCCTTCTTGGTGGACACTCGTAAAAGGAGTCTCAGGAGTGACAATAGCTATTCGTTCAACTGAGCCCGGATATGTACCAAGCCTTTACTTTGGCGAGTCTTATGGTCATCTCACCGCTGTCGAGGCAGGCGGTACCTGGTTCACCGTGACAGATCCGACCGGTGGTTTCCAAGTGCCCTTGATCACTAGGAAAATTGGACAATGGCAAGATGGTGTATCGCCTTACGGGTATTCAGGAGTGTTCGTATCCCCTGGCCTCTCAGATTCACTCCTCAGGAGACATTGGTCGGCGTTCATCGATATGCTTCGATCTGCCGGAATAATTTCGCTCTTCCTGCGGTTCACCCCCTGGGATGCTGTGTCCAGCGACCGAGTGGCTAATTTGCCTTTCGCCACAGTCAGACACTTGTCTGACACGATTCTCGTACCCATCCAGGACTTAGATCAGACGTGGACTCAGATGACAGGGCGTAGCCGAACAGCGATTCGGCAAGCTCGGAAACATGGGCTCACTGCCCAGGTTGTCGCCCTTGACGCGTCCATCAGTCGGCCGGATCACGCTTTTCGGTATCTGTATGACTTGTCTATGCGCCGACTGCATGCTGGTCAGGAGTATTTCTTTTCCGATGACTACTTCCATCGATGCTTCGAGGTACTCGGGGACTGCACACGACTGGCTGTTGTCAAGGATGCGGAAGCCACTATTGTCGCAGCAGCCTTGCTCTTCGTCGATGGCGAAAGGTTGCACTATCATTTGTCTGCGTCTAATCTTGGAGCAGCACATAGGGGTGCCAACAATCTTCTGCTCTGGACTGCCGCTGAGTGGGGAAATCAGAAAGGGTTGAAGTGGTTCCACCTTGGTGGAGGCACTCGTCCGAACGATAGTCTGTTCTCCTTTAAAGCTTCATTCGGTGGACAACGCTGCCACTATCTTGTTGGTACGGTGATAGTTGACTCGGACAGGTATCATGCACTCACCGCCGAGCGCGCCCACAGTCTTGGATGTGAAGTGACTGACCTCCTTGCCACAAAGTACTTTCCTGCATATCGGGTCCCGAGAACGATGATTGAGGGCGTCAACGTCGAGTCCTTCTACTCCTGACACATCTCTCCAACGTAGCATCAGCAGAATGATCTACTTATCCATTGGGGGACTACGTCTTGAGATGGGTCACTTTTATCGGTTGTGGTTATTTGGATCTCACCAAGCACACAACAGCAATATTAAGCCACCTTGTCAACCCAATCCCAAGCGAAAAACACACCCGACATGGTCCGAGTCGCCAAGACCGAGATTTCCATGCTTGTGTCGGTGTCCTTAAGTTCATCTTAGTTTGGCCTGTAGGAGGAATGGTGTTGCCCTGGAGTGGAAGTGAGTCGCTCCGTTTATTGACATGCTGGTATTTTTCTGGTGGAGCGTTTTTACCCTATGACCCTTGTCCCCGTACTTGCCATAAGTCATCGAGTTCGTGAACCAGCCGACATTCAAGACAGTCGTGATGCGAGTTAAAAAATGAGTAGCTTATTTTTGTATGTGGCTTACGCAAGTATGCGCAAGCTGTAAGGGTCCCTTCGGGCCACGTCCTTTTTGGAAGGAGGAGGGGCGAAGCACCTCCCAGTGAGGCGTCGTCCCAACCATTCGTGAATGTCATGACATTTTGATCCAGGTCTCGCACGCGCTTCATCGCAGCGGCGGCAGTTTTCGGGCTAGTCATTGCTGGAGCAGTCCTGAGCCCGACCTCAGCTCAGGGTGCTACGACACACGGTATGGGGGCGCTGGTACCAACAACAACTGTAGCACCAAAGGTAGTATCAAGTTCAAAGGTTGCGGGGTCACCTGCATCGGTTGACTTGTCGTCATGGGCGGTACCCGTCGGAAATCAGGGTCAAATCAGCTCCTGCACGGGTTGGGCGGTTGCTCACGACATGATGGGATGGTACGCGAAAAAGGCCAACCAAGCAGTGCAGTGGTTCGAACCAATGTACTCATATTCGCAAACCAATCAAGGGAAACCGACGCGTGATGGTGGTGCCTATCTCGAAGCTGCGGTTAAACAAGCGATACTGCAAGGCAATGATACTGTGATCCATTATTCTCATGGATCAACGAATTGGCAGGCGCAGCCGACTACCGGTGATCGGACTGCGGCTGCTCAATTCAAGTTGACTGGCTACAAGACCCTTTTCAAGGGGAAAAGCGGCGTTAAATCAATCGCTGAGAGTGTCCTGAAACAAGCACTTGCCAATGGAAGCCCAGTTGCCATCAGTTTCTATGTGAGACCTGGATTTGAGAATCTGAAGTCTAGTTCATATATTGACACGGACACCAAGGGTTCTGTCCTTGGAGCACATGCGGTGCTTGCAGTGGGTTACAACAGCACTGGGCTCCGCATCCAAAACTCTTGGGGCACAGCCTGGGGCCAGAGTGGTTATGGATACCTCTCGTGGTCTGTGGTTGACCAGGACGTGTATGAGGCGTACCAGGCGACGGGTTACAAAGTCACTCCGGCGCCCAAGGCTGGTTCCAATAGTGATCTCAATGGTGATCAGTTGGCCGATATTGTTGGAATTTATTCGAATGACTATCTCTATTCCTACACGAACAATGGCAATCTCACTCCCTTCAATCTTGGCACTAAGGTAAGTCCAGGATGGGGGGCCACCGTCAAGTTCGGGGTCGGTGATGTCACTGGTGACGGTAAGGCGGACATTCTCGCTGTCAAATCCAACGGGGATTTGATGTTGTATCCGAATGCGAGTGGTGCTGGTATCAAGGTCGGTGTTGGGTGGCAACATTTCACTCAGTTTGAGGTTGGTGATGTCACGGGTGATGGATACGCAGACATCGTCGTGGCCCAGTCTGATGGTCAACTGTTTCTGTACCCCAATACCAGAGTCGCCTCTCACCCGTATAGCTCGAAGATAAAGATTGGTGTGGGGTGGCAGAGTTTCACCCATCTTGCCGTTGGTGATGTCACGGGCGATGGTTACGCGGACATCGTCGGAGCACTGCCTGATGGAACTTTGCGTTTGTACACGAATACGAAGTCCGCTACTTCTCCCTACAGTTCGTGGAAGCAGATTGGCGTGGGTTGGAAACCGTACACCAGTATTTGGTTGTCCGACCTCAACGGCGACAGGGTCGCTGACATCATTGCTGTCCTGAATGACGGAACGTTGTGGTGGTGGAAGAACAATGGGACGGGGACGTCCTACAGCGTCAGAGCACAGATCGGGTTCAAGGGATGGAGTGGTTTCAAGTTTATTGGCTAGGGGGAATATCCCGTAGAATAATTCGTTGGGTCGGTTCCCATTTGCCCATGGGAACCGACCCAACGAGGTTTCATCCAAAGCAGTAATTGTGTCGACACGGGTTGCGATCTGATGATGTCTTCAATTGTGACAGGGGTTCCTTAGGCGAATGACCACGATCCGCTGGAGGGGCACCGAGTGGACTGATTATTTATCTTTTATCAGGAGCAGCGGTCTGACAATAACGAATCAGGAGTCCTTGCCATGGTCTAATCCCGCCCCATGGTTCAAATGAATCAGTGGGAGAAGTGCTGACTAGCTGACATGACAGCGTCGTTCATCGTATAGGCCTCATTGTACGTATCTGGGTTTGTCGCATTCGTGCTGAATGGTACAGTGCTGGACGTGCGTATTGTGGTCGTGGCATTAGGGAAAATTGGTCTCCCACTAGCTGTTCAATTTGCGGACCGCGGTCATGAGGTGATCGGAGTCGATGTCAACCCCACCACGGTCGAGGCTGTCAACGCGGCAAAAGAACCGTTCCCGGGGGAAGCCCATCTCCAAGACAAGCTGAGTGTACTCGTACCGGCTGGAAAACTGCGGGCTACCACTGATTATGCTGAAGCGATCCCTGGTGCTGACGCAGTGGTCGTTGTTGTGCCATTGTTCGTTGACGAGTCCACGTGGGAGCCTGATTTCGGCTGGATGGACTCCGCGACGAGGTCTGTGGGACAACACCTCACCGCGGGGACGCTGATATCGTACGAAACGACTCTTCCTGTGGGAACCTTGCGCAATCGGTGGAAGCCGATGCTTGAGCAGGAATCCGGTTTGCATGAGGGCAGCGACTTCCATCTAGTCTTCTCGCCCGAACGGGTTTTGACCGGGCGTGTCTTTTCCGACTTGCGCCGATATCCCAAACTTATCGGGGCTCTGAGCGAGGAAGGGGCAGTACGGGCGAGGGCCTTCTATGAAGCTGTTCTCCAGTTCGAACCGCGTGCGGACCTGGCCCGGGACAATGGGGTCTGGGATCTCGGATCACCCGAAGCTGCGGAGTTGGCGAAGCTGGCGGAGACCACTTTCCGTGACGTGAACATCGGGCTGGCGAATGAATTCGCGTTGTACGCCGACACGATTGGGGTGGACGCTTATACGGTCATTGATGCTTGCAACTCTCAGCCGTACAGTCACATTCATCGTCCGGGGATTGCCGTGGGCGGGCATTGCATTCCCGTCTATCCGAGGCTGTACCTGTCCACCGACCGCGACGCCGAGATCGTCCGTACGGCACGACTGTTGAACGCGTCCATGCCCGCACGCGTCGTTGGTCGAGTGGCCGAGGTCCTGGGCGACCTGACCGGCTTGCGCGTCGCCGTCCTCGGAGCCGCTTATCGCGGGGGCGTCAAAGAAACCGCCTTCTCGGGGGTATTTCCCACGGTGGAGGCATTGCGGGATTCCGGCGCGATTGCTCTGGTCAACGACCCGATGTACTCTGACGAGGAATTGAGTGCCTTGGGATTGACGGCCTACCACTTCGGCGAGACCGTCGACGCGGCGATCGTCCAGACCGATCACCAGGACTATCGCAGCATCACTCCGGTAGATCTGCCAGGAATACGCCTGTTGTTTGACGGGCGCAACGTGACAGATCCCCAGGCGTGGGTGGGTACCCCCCGTCTCGTCCTGGGATCGGGAGGGGTAATACGATGACTGAGCCCACTGTGAGGATCATGGCTTCCGCTGATGTCGCCGAATCGGCGGTCATCGGTCACGGCTGTTCCATCTGGCACCTCGCCCAGGTGCGCGAAGACGCCCAACTGGGGAAGGACTGCATCATCGGCCGAGGCGCCTACATCGGCACGGGCGTCATCCTGGGTGACAACTGTAAGGTCCAGAACTATGCCTTGGTCTATGAACCCGCCCGGTTGGCGAACGGGGTGTTCATCGGCCCGGCAGTCGTCTTGACGAACGACACTTATCCCAGGGCGATCAATCCCGACGGCACCCAGAAGAGCGCCCACGACTGGGAACCGGTGGGGGTGACCATCGGTGAAGGAGCCTCTGTGGGGGCCCGCGCCGTCTGTGTGGCTCCGGTGACCATCGGAGCCTGGGCTACCGTCGCGGCAGGATCCGTTGTTGTCAAGGATGTACCCGATTATGGGTTGGTCGCTGGTGTGCCCGCCCGGCGGATCGGCTGGGTCGGCAGAGCTGGTGTGCGCCTGATTCCGGGTATTGTGGGAAGTCAGTGGGTATGCCCGGTGACGGCGCAAACGTACGTGGAGACCGACGGAGTCCTCAGAGAGGTGACGCAGTGAACGACTTTATTCCCCCCGCAAAACCGATCATCAGCGCTGAAGAGAGGGCTGCTGTGGACCATGTCCTCGCCAGTGGGATGTTGGCCCAGGGGTCTGAGGTGGCCGCCTTCGAGCAAGAGTTCTCCGACCACTTCGTTTCGGGACGTCCTGTTGTGGCCGTCAATTCGGGCACATCGGGTCTTCACCTGGGTCTTCTCGCTGCTGGTATCGGGCCGGGCGACGAGGTCATCGTGCCGTCGTTCACCTTCGCCGCCACTGCAAATGCCGTGGCTCTGACTGGAGCGAAGCCAGTGTTCGTCGACATTGAGCCGGAGACGTACTGCCTGGATCCAGTTGAGGTCGAAGCGGCGATCACCTCATCCACGCGTGGGATCATGCCCGTTCACCTTTATGGCCATCCGGCCCGGATGGATGAGTTGCAGGCCATCTCCGACCGCCACGCCATTCCACTGTTCGAGGATGCGGCCCAAGCCCACGGCGCGTCTTTGCATGGCCGTGAGGTGGGGACCTTCGGCACCTTCGCCATGTTTAGCCTCTACCCGACCAAGAACATGACATCGGGGGAGGGGGGCATGGTTTCCGTTGACAGCCCTGATATGGCTCGTACACTGCGGCTCTTGCGCAACCAGGGGATGGAGAAGCAGTACGCCAACGAAATCGTGGGCTTCAATGCCCGGATGACCGATGTCCATGCGGCGATCGGGCGAGTCCAACTCACCAAGGTCGACGCCTGGACCGCTACTCGCCAGGCCAATGCGGCTTTCTTCGACGCAAACCTGGAATCAGTGGTCATCCCCACTGTCGCCGCTGGAGCGGTCCATGTGTATCACCAGTACACCATCCGGGTCTTGGACGACCGGGATGGTTTCGTCAAGGCGTTGCGGGAAGAATACGGTGTGGGCAGCGGCGTCTACTATCCCATCCCGTGCCATCGATTGGCTTCATTGGTCCAGTACGCGCCTGACAGTGACTTGGCCGAAACAGACAAGGCCGCGCGTGAAGTGATGTCTTTGCCCGTTCACCCGTCCCTGAGCCAGTCCGATCTGGCCAGAATCGTGAATGCAGTGAACACTGTGGCGAAGGCTGGTGCATGATGACGCAACTGAGGGCCGGTTTGGTCGGAGTCGGAATGATGGGGCGTCATCACGCCCGCATCCTCAGAGATCTCGAGGGAGTAGATTTGGTCGCCGTGGTGGATCCCGCGGGGGACCGGCACGGCGTCGCGGGAGACTGCCCGATTCTGCCGGATGTCGATGATCTGATCCGTCATGGTATCGACCTGGCGATCGTCGCGGTGCCGACCCGATATCACGAGGATGCGGCCCTGAAGTTGGCTGCGGCAGGGGTCCACACCATGGTGGAAAAACCCATCTCCCATTCGGTTGAGGCCGGGGTAGGCATGGCCAAGGCTTTCGACGCGGCCGGGATCGTGGGCGCGGTGGGCCACATTGAGCGGTACAACGCGTCCCTCCAAGAGATGCGCCGACGTATCGCAGAGGGGCAACTGGGCGAGATCTTCCAAATCACCACCCGTCGGCAAGGGCCTTTCCCGGGCCGGATCGTCGATGTCGGAGTGGGAAGGGACTTGGCCAGTCACGACATCGATTCAACGTCATGGGTGGCTCATTCTCCGTACGTGTCCGTCGGCGCGAGGGTTGCCTACCGTACTGGGAACACCCACGAGGACATGCTGCTGATCACCGGAACACTCGGCAACGGCGTGATCGTCAACCATGTCGTCAACTGGCTGTCCCCGATGAAAGAGAGGGTCACGATCGTTGCTGGCGACCGGGGCATGTTTGTTGCGGATACTCTGACCGCAGACCTGCTTTACTATTCCAATGGAACTGTTCCCACTCAGTGGGACACTGTGTCGGCTTTTCGCGGTGTGTCCGAGGGTGACGTCATCCGGTACGCGTTCCCCAAGCGCGAGCCGCTCCGGGTCGAACTCGAAGCCTTCCGGGACGCAGTCCTGGGCCGGTCCACCACCGTTGTGACCATGGCCGAGGGAGTGCGTACTCTGCGCGTCGTCGAGGCGGCGCTGGAGTCAGCCAATTCTGAGAGATTCGTGTCTTGCTGAGAGAAGCTCATGGGTGCAGGGTCCCATCCTCGATGACCGGTCGGTGAGCGTGCTGTGAAAAGAGTGGTGTCTTCACACCTTCCACAGCCGTGACGTGGGATCCGCCACAGCCTGGTCCAGCACGGCCAGCGCGGAACCGGTAGCTCCAGCGTGTGGCCCGGTCGTTGAGGCAGAGATCTGAAACTCTTCACTGACCAGGCGAGATGCCAGGACTCTGGACCGGATCTGGACCATCAGACCCGGGCGCAGGAGGTCCGCCAGGGGTGCGAAATTCCCACCTAGGACAATCCTGTTGACGTCGACGATGTTGATGCAATTGGCCAGGGCGATACCAAGAGATTCCGAGACCTGCTCGATGGCGGCGATGGCGGTGGGGTCCTCGCGCTGGCAGGCTTCCACCAGAAGGTGAACGCAGCCATCGGGCTCCAGCCCCGCAGCAGCCATGAAAGCCCGCTTGCCTGCGTACGTCTCCAGGCAACCCGTGGCGCCGCACGCGCACACCGGCCCGTGCGGATCGACGACAAGATGCCCGATCTCCCCGGCCCAGCCGTGCAGTCCGGAGAAGACGTGCCCGTCGACCACGATGGCCGCGCCAATTCCGATCTCGCCCGACACATAGATGAAGGATGTGTCCCGGTGCTTGTTGATCTCCGTACGGGCGGCGAGATTGGCCTCGTTCTCGACTCGCAGATCGTCGGTGAGCAGGGAACGCACAGCACTGAGGACCCCGGGATTGGCTTCGTCGCCCAACTCCTGGCTCAGGGCATCAAGAGCTGTTTCCATTCCCTGGGGTACGTCGACATCCCGCCAGCCCAGGTTGGGCGCGAGGCGCAGGGGACCGTACGGGTGATCGGCGATTCCGGGCAGGGCCAGACACGCTCCGATCAGGCGGACTGAATCGTTCATCAGACGTAGCACCACGTCGTACACCTGTCTGACAAGGACTAAGAACGCGACATCAGGTTCCGTGTGGGGCAGATTCCTGGTCTCGAAGGATTCCGCCAACACGGCGCCTGTCAGGTCCAGGGCCCGGATTCCCAAGAAATCAACGTTGATCTCCATCCCGAGAGAAGCGACGGTGCCCTCGGCGACCACCAGCGGCACCGCCGGGCGGCCCACTCGGTGTGGAGTGACCGGATCGAGTTCGGACAGCAGGCCCGCTGTACGCAAGTCAGTGACCAGGGAGGACACGGTGGCTTTCGTCAGGCCTGTCATCTCTGCCAGGTCGGCTCGTGAGCGTGGGCTCTCGGCTGGCGCCGAGGCGATCAGGGAGAAAACCAGGCAAAGATTGTGATCGCGCAAGGATCGCTGCCCGGCTCGTACCATTGTTTGCGTTGACGCCAGGCGTGGGTGGCGTGGAGGTCTTGTCACGGCGTGGTCTTTCGGTAGTGGCAAGGGGGGGTGTGCGCTGAGTGCATTGATGACATCAATACTGTCACGTTTTCTCAGGTTGTTGGTGGAACGACTGTGGTGTGAACACTCTTCGCTCACATCTTCTTGCTTGTACGGCCCTGGTGGGGAAGTGTCCTGGGTCGGACATCCATGCCCTTGTCGATGTAGGCAGTACGACATTGGGCACCGACATCACATCACCTCCGCAGGTCGTGTCACAGGTCTTCACATCTGACAACGTATCTTAGTATTGGTGATTCCGCGTGGGAATCCCTGATCCCCACTTATGATCGGACCGCGGTCGTGGTGACTGCATGACTAACCTCACGCTCGCGACACGACCACGCTGTGAATACAGGTTGCAGTTTCACCCCAAGAGTAATATGTTTATCCATAGAACTAATAGGAGACCAGGACGTCTCCTGACACACGCCCCAAGGAGGCAGCCCATGTCCATCCCAACACCCACTCGCGACGATCACTTTTCTTTCGGCATGTGGACCGTCAACTGGCCGGCCGGTGACCAGTTCGGTTCTGCCACGCGTCAGATGATGGACCCGGTTTACATCGTGCACAAACTAGCTGAGATCGGCGCGTGGGGGATCACCTTCCATGACGATGACCTCGTTCCGTTTGGCACCCCCGATGCCGAGCGCGAAACAATCATCGCGTCCTTCAAGCGGGCCTTGGACTCCACCGGCATCGTCTGCGAGATGGTCACGACCAACACCTTCTCCCATCCGGTCTTCAAAGACGGCGCCTTCACCTCCAACGACAGGGCCGTACGCCGTTATGGCCTGAGGAAGGTCCTGCGCAACGTCGACCTGGCGGCTGAGTTGGGTGCCACCACCTTCGTCATGTGGGGTGGTCGTGAGGGCGCCGAGTACGACACTTCCAAGGACTACAAGGCCGCGCTCGACCGCTACGCCGAAGGCATCGACACGGTCGCCGGTTACATCAAATCCCAGGGGTACGACATCCGCATCGGCCTGGAGCCCAAGCCCAACGAGCCGCGCGGCGACATCCTG